>JAEHJW020001795.1_pt1 | contig 136151 bp, 154 predicted proteins | sample 9271431 | NCBI WGS metagenome assembly JAEHJW02
AGCATGGCAGCTATAGCGTGTTGCGAATATTCCATACGCTATCAATGGGTTAGGTGTTATCACCTGACCCATTTTTCTTGATGTCTACAATATTGTCTACAATTCGTGAGAGGCTCTTCGCTTTCGTCATGCGCTTTGACTTGATGTAGTTTTCAGTCTGGGCTTGGGTCTTGTGGCCAAGCAAGGATTGAATTTCGCGGATATGTATGTGCATGTCTTCCAGATCGGTAGCGGCCTTCCCGCGAATATCATGAAAATGAAAGTCTTTTATCCCGGCCTTGATGCGCGCCCTATAAAAATTGGTCTCAAAGCCGCCAGGCGAGTAGGGATGCCCGTGGCTGTTGCTCACGATATAAAGACTACGGAGTTTTCCGTTCTGTTTGGCTCTGTCGATAACTGTTTGCATCTCTGGGCCAACTTCAATGGAAAGCCGTGCTTTGGTTTTCTGCTGGACTACCATCAGGCATCCATCCTGGATATCAGACCATTTCATCTTGAGTACATCCGAAAGACGTTGTCCGGTGTAGTAGGCAAGATCCATGGCGATCTGAACCGGGAATGATGCTGATTGGAAGACGGTTGCGTATTCGGCGTCCGTGATATATCGATCGCGAACCTTTTGTTGATGTCGTTCAACGCCGGTGCAGGGATTCGTTTTGGCGAAACCCCATCGCACTGCCTTGGTGAAGATGTGAGAGAGCAGGGAGGTTTCGAGATTTGCCGCCGCTGGCGCATCCCTGCCTCTGCGATCCAGGTATTCTCCTATGTGCGTGCTGGTTATGGAGTCTGGCGCCATTTTGCCGAATACATCCTGAAGCATCCTGAGCATTCTGCCTTGGTTGATTTGAGTTATTTCCGCCTTGGTTGGCAGCACGTCCCTAGCATAGCGGTCAAAAATCTGCTTCATGGTGAGGACCGTTCCGAATGCTGCGGACACGTCGCCATTTTCGAGACGCGCCCATTGTTTGCGGGCTTCTTTCTCATCCGCCCCCAGGGGTATCCACTTGCGGGTCGGCGCCGAGGTCACATACCAGTATTGGCCGTGCTTGAGGTGCATCCGGCGGGGTAGGTGGCAGTTGGTTTGGCGAGGTCTTCCCATAAGTTTTATCATAGCGCACCGCTTGGCTTTTTGGAGTGTTTCCGCATTTTCTGCATGGCGGTCCAGTCTGGGATGTTGGCAGTCTCATGGTGGACCTGGCCGCTGACAGCTTCCGCCAATTGGTCATCGGTGATATACACCTCGCGCCCGGCCTGTTTGGGTTGGATTCCGAGATCCTGGAGACGGCGCTTGGCGGTGCGCCAGCTACATCCGCCGAGGCGCTGGCAAATCAGTTCGCGGTTGAGCAGTGTTGTCATGTCCGCTGCCCCAAAGGTTGACGATTGGCCTGGCCCAAGTGGTTCCTGATCCCCACAGAACCTTCTGCCTCTGGACCCTCAAGGATCTCCAGCAGCCGGACGCGGCGTCCGGCCATGCGGCGTTCGGTACGTATGGGGATTCCCCACGGTTGCCCCTGAAGATCAAGAGCGGTGATGGTACGGGTGTTGGGGTAGCGCATGGTGGCGCAGTCCAGTCCATATTCCAGGAGCTTAATGGCATCCTCGCTGACGCAGGACGGATCCAGCGCCAGTGCAACGAGGTTGAGGCGTCCCTCATTAGTACTGCTTTCGGTTTCTGAATCTTCCCCATCGCCTGGTGCGAGCCCGTTGCCGGGTACAAGCCCCACGATGGGGTTGGCTCCCCTAGGACGGGCTACCGGTGAGGCGATGACCACGATACCGAGAAAATGTCTGCCCGCGGATGGTTGGTTCTCCTCGGCGTGGTCCTCCATCTGCATGATGTGGTCCACACGCAAAGCTACGCAGATCCTCCGCTTGCTATGCCGGGCCTGCCGGATGACTTCCATGTTGCCCAGGCGCAGGGAAAGGGCGTTGTTGTACCCATTGAGGGATTCATCCCCTGCAATGGGGTCCAGATGTGCCACGGCCTGGTGAAAGGAGATCATGGTGAACCTCTTTTCCAATTTTGCCTGATCGCTGTGGGCACTCGTGGTCATCTGGCTGATCCTTACCCGCTGGTGTGGCGGGTGGCCATGCCGGACGCAAGTTTCTTCTTGCCGCCGGCAGTCAATTTTTTCTGTTCTGCAGGACCCTTGCGCACTGCAAGGGCTTCGCATCGCAAGGAAGGCATTACGGCCTTCTCCTGAATGCCACTATGATGTTACCCAGCCCAGACAGGATCGTGCCGATGGCATACCCCACGGCGGCGATCCAGAGAGCGCTTGCGGACACCGTTATAGCGCTGTGCAGGACTTCTACCCATGGCGCGAGTGAGTAAGTGACATGAGCGACATGGGGCGATAAATCGCCGGGTATGCCGTGCATGGCATGGATTGACACCGGTGCTGTCGGGATAGGCGGAGCACTGTTTGCTGCTGGCAGTATTGCGCTGTAACTGGTCATCATATCCTCTCAATGTGCCGTCCATAGGCCGGTCAGCTTGGCCTTAAAAAAGCTTGTTGGCATTGGTATGGATGGCATAGTCAGCAGGTCAGCCATCGGTACAACTCCGGGCAGGCCACCACGAGCCTTTTGCGGGCGCGGGTGGCGGCAACATAGCGCAGGTGGATATCTTCCTTATTGTCGAAGCGCAGGCGCCCGTTCTCGGTAAAGAAACGGCGACCGGACTTGGGGTTGTCGTTGGTGGCGTCCAGATCGGAGTCCAGGACCACCAAGTCCCACTCGCGGCCCTTGGAGCGGTGGGCGGTGGTGAGGATGACGCGAGCGGTGGATTCGGTTTTCTCACTGCGTTTCAGGGCATCGAGGACGGTGCCGAAACCGGGGAATCGAGAGATTTTGAGCAACCGGCCGGCCTCGCTGTTAGGGAAGGCCTCGGCATCTTCCTCCAGCTCGGACCAGTGGTGGTATCCGGCCAACGGACCGTTGGCATCGTACTTGTCCCCGCGCAGGGACATGGCCGCGTAAATCAGCCGCTGTTCTTCCTTGCCGCTGCCCACAATATGAAAAGGAATGTCATGGATGGCGCAATCGGTAGCGGCGGCGATCAATGCCCCGTTGCTGAACGCGATCCAGGCGAACTGTTGACCCTTGACCAGTTCGGCAACCCGAGAAGGGGTGAGCCCGTCGGGGGCCTGTTGAATCTTGGTGGACCCTGTGCCAAGAACGGGATGCGTCTCGCCTAGGGTGCCCAGGAGGCGGGTAGCGGCCGCAGCGGTTTCTTCTCCGAACCGGAAGCTCCTGGTGAGGCGGGCGGTGAGGGCATCCTGTTCTCTCGCCATCAGCATGGCATCCCTGGCCCCGCGCCACCCGTAGATGCCCTGGTAAGGGTCGCCGGTCCAGACCGTCTGGCCGCGGCGTTGCCCGAACAGGACGCTGGCCAGTGCGGGGTTGGTATCCTGGGCCTCGTCCACCAAGCGGAAATCGCCGGGCAGGGCAGGCCCGGACAGGGACCAAGCCTTGAAATAGATGTCATGCCCAATGGGCAGCGCCAGCCGGATTTGTGCGTCCCACAGCCGCCTGGCGGCATCCAGGATGGCGGGGCGGACCCCCGGCACGTTGGGTAATGCGGGCAGATGCTTTTCCTCGATCTGGAGATCGGCGGAGTTGCAGAACTGCGTAACGGTCCTGCGCGCCAGCCCGGCGATGGCATGGGCGGGGATATCCAGATGGTGGGCATAGAAAGACTGGAGACGGAGGACCTGCACGATTTGGGGCCCGGCGATTTGCCCGCCGTGCTCTTTGAGGCTATTCCGCACGGCCAGGGAAAAATCAGGCGGAAGTCCGCACAAGGCGAATTGATGGGAGGTCATGGCCAGCACCCGCTTGGGTAGCTTGCCTTTGATATCCCGGACGATGGCGTCGTTGAAAGCCATGTAAATGCCGTTCCCGGGGATTTGTTGGGCGATGCGGGTGAGGATGAACGTCTTCCCGCCGCCGGCATAGGCATAGGTAACGACGTGGCGCCGGTCCCTGCGCACGGCATAGTCCACCGTATCGATGGCATTCTGCTGTTCGACGGTGAGGGAATGTCCTGCGCGGCAGGTTGTACCCCGCAGGGACGCGGCGGAGATCATATATAATGCTCCACGGAGGTACCATGACTGCATCTTTTGCCCACAATGGAGGATGACATGACCAGAAGTGTTGCGCGTTCGCATAAATCCATGGCCAGGAAGCCGTCTCTTTCTGAATCGGAGAAATTCGACAAAACATTGAAATTAGTGGATGCGATAATTTCGTTGATAGGACAAGTGATGGGCATGGTTGGCATGCGCATTCTTATCCATAAAGTGGTGAACACTATAGGAAGCATTGAGGCGATGATTGTCGCCATCCTTGCGGTCATTATGTTTTTCCTTCTAAACATGAAAGCATGGGTATTATTTTTGGGGTTAAATGGACGATTATTGATATACTTGTTCATCAATCTATTATTTATGGCGGCGTCTGCCGGATTGGCTTTTCATAACTTCGTTTGGCCGTAATGCAGACTGTATATTTTTCATGCGGATATACATCTCGCAAGAATCCTTCTCCGCGAACAGGACACCAGCGAGAATACCTAAGAGCATGCTCGGAAATCCGACAGCAGGGTACATGCCCCAAGAGTGAACACCGCCCATCGCAAAATACATTCCGGTTGTGGTGATGATGATTTCAGCGCCATAGATCATTGACGGGGTTATCATGGACGCCTCACCAGTATGCAGCATCTGGTTTAACCTGTCCTGATATCTGGCTTCGACAATATCCATAAATCGTGAATGCGGGTAAAACGGCTCGTGAAAATCCAGCCATTCTGTCCGGATTGCCAAAGGAATGATGTTAATCCAAAGGGCGAAAAGACCGATGGAAACCAACCCGATCCGCAACCCGAAAACCAGATCGGCCACCGTTGCGGCTGATGCTGTGGAAGTAATCATTGGTGTCCCCCTACCGCCCCAAATACCCTTTCATATCCCGCACATTCCCGAACGTATGTGGCATAGCGTTGCGGGCGCTATCCACCACGGGGATCAGAGAGTTGCGCAGTTCTTCCCATAGGCCATCCTGGCCAGGGAATGCGAGTTGCCGCTTGGTGGACAGGTTGACCTGCAGGTTGGCAATGGCAAACAATCCCGCCTTGAGCTTATCCTGACGATGGTCGATCGGTTCCCGGATCGGGTTGCCCTGGTCGGCCAGTTCCAGTCGCCGGTCGATTTTCTGGCCAAGCACCTTGGCGAGGCGGATCATTTCCTGGATGGCCTGCAGGGCGGTACTTTCCTGCTGTTGCCACAGCTGAAAGATACCTACGAGGTCATCCCAGTTGTCCCCGATGGCACGCTCTTCTTCCCGCCGTTCCGGCGTCATGGTGGGGGTCCAGGACCGTTTTTGTTCGCGTTGCTCGTCCAATAACGTAGCGGTTTCTCCATCGGGCAGCGGGAGACCCACACCCCGGATGGCGGCGAGTGCGGAGGCCCGTTCTGCCGCATTTCCGTGATAGTAGAGGTCATAGACGGCGGCAACGCGCTCCTGTCGCAGTCGTTTGCCTTCTTCTTCGGAGATCGTCAGGGACGGATCGAACTCCTGGCGTGGTGTCCGGCGATGGAACCGGACGTCCCCCATCATCCGGCGCAGGGCATCCTGTGCCTCGCCCTCGCGATATTCCTGGTAGTACCCCCGGAGTTCGTCGGGCGACTCGCTGGCGCTGGAGGCAGAGAAATGTTGGTCGATGGCTCCCTCCAGCGTCTTGGAATCCAATCTTTGCCAGTCGAGCAAGGTCATCTTGGTTTTGTCGATCACATTGGGGTCCGAAGGATCGACGCGACAAAGGGTAGTTCTGGTGCAGCAGCGCAGAGCCTTTTCAATGGGCAGTTTCCAGAGACGGGCGATGTCCTTGGCCACGATCTCCATGTTGAAAGCGATGACGGCGTATTTGTAGATGGCTCTGATGCCGATCCCCAGTTCGCGGGATAGCCGTTGGGCCGTTTTGAATGATTCCTTGGTCTGGCTAGTCAGGTCGAAGTCGGCCAAGGTTAAAGGTGCACGGCGTGCACCTTTAACCTCCTCCTGATGGTCCAACTTGTTTGCATCAAGAAATACTGATGAGTCGCCATCGTGACGTTCATCCTCTGGATCCGCCACCGGCCGATGGCTTTCATCCGCCTCGACTTGCTGCTTGAGAGCGGCGACCCATGCCGCGTTGTTATGGCTGCCCTCGGGCGCGCCCACGCCGCGTTTCTCCATCAGATACCGCTGCCCGATGACATAGGCCCGCTCCAGGCGGTTCAGGTGGGTGCGATGGACTTTCGCGATGACGGCGTAGGTCATGGCCGCCTCGATGTCGGCGATGCCATCCACGCGATACCAAGGGATTTGGACGATGGGCAAGTGGAGTTCTTGGGCGATCCGCAGGCGGACGAAGCCGTCAAGCACCACGTAATCCTTGATGCTTTGACCATCGCTGGTGGCTCGCTTGCGCTCCCAGATCAGGATCGGGGATTGGATGCCGTTGCGTTTGATGTGATCGCGCATCCGCTCATATTCAGGCTGTTCAGGCAGGATGGAGAACTGTTCGATGTCGGGCAGATGCTTGAAATTCTTACGGATGCTCGTGGGAACCAGCGCCGTACTTGTCGTGCCAAGGTCTTGCAGGGCGGGTGCGCCGTAAAAGACTTGCACGGGCGGCTGGAGTTCGTTGATCTCGGGCATGCTGATAGGATGGGGTTTATTCATGACAGTCCCTCCTGATGATTGGGTACAGTGGATGTATTGGTGGGGTCATTTGGGGTTTCGCGAGTCGGAGTTGAGAGAGGCTGTGCATAGATCCGGCTGTACAGCGCGTCGATGGCGCGCACAGATCGCTCACGCGGTTCGGCATGTTTGCCAGTTGCGATGCGCGAGATCGTTGCCTGCGTTATGCCTGTTTCACGCGCAACCTCAACGGTTGTGAGGCCGGAGGCCAGCAAAGTTTTCAGTTTTTCGGAAGCGGATAGGTCCATGTCGTCACTATACGAAAACGTATCTATAAAAACAATACGCTTGCGTTGCTACCGTCGCCCTGCATGTTTCCGCATACTTTCCACATGATTCAGACGGATTACAGTAAATGGCTCGGCCAGTTGATGGCGGAGACCGACGAGTCACAGTACTCACTGGCAGCCAAGTCCGGTGTGCCGCAACCGACTATTCAGCGGATTCTCAGCGGGGAAACGAAAAACCCCAAAGCGGATACCGTGCGCAAGCTGCTACGCGCCCTGGGCAGAGACCCGGATGCTTTGCTTGCCGGTGGTAGTCCCATGCCGGGATCGGATAAGACTATCCGCGAGGCATCAATGGAGCGCGGAGCGGATGGACTGCCGTTCGACGGACGGGGGCTAACGCCTAGGCACCGGGCGATGCTGGGGATCTTCGACCGCCTGACGTCCAGTCAACAGGATGAAGTCATGCGGGAGCTCGAAGAAATTAAACGGAAGAACGAAGAAATAATTGAAGAGCTTACCAAGAAAAGAACTAGCAATGGGAATGGGTCTTAATACTGATAGCACTATCCGGCCATCGAGGCAAAGCGCGACTGCGAGAGTCCTCTTGCTCAAGGTCGTCTGGACGTTCTTTGGGTAGATAAGGGGTTGCCTGTGAGGCTAGATTGTATATACTAATGGAAAGGATTTGTTATAAGAGCGGCGGGACACATGGCCATCATTATATCCAATAAAATCAAGGAAAAATTAAAAGATAAACATGGTGTCCGCGAAGAGGAGGTAGGGGAGTGCTTTGCGAACTTGGTGGGAGACTTCCTGCGCGACCAGAGGGAAGACCACCGCTCCGATCCGCCTACATTATGGTTTATTGCTGAAACCTATATGGGACGGAAGCTGAAGGTGGCTTTTATCCCCATTGATGGGGACTTCCATGTTCGTACGGCCTATGAGCCGAACGATGAGGAAGTCCGTATATACAGAAAGTATGGAGAGAATCAATGAAATCAACCAATGGAACCAAAATCCCCTCGACCGATGAAGCGTGGGACAATCGGGAGTTGGGAGCGGATGAGGCATATGTAGGGGTGGTGAAGGCGTCGGATCTCCAGATGGATGCCGCTGCTGGCACCCAACTCATTTCCATCCGCCTTGGCGTGTCCATGATCGAGGACTTAAAGTTAATCGCCCAGATCAACGGTATCGGCTATCAAACACTCATGAAGCAGGTCTTGGGCCGCTTCGTGGAGTGCGAGAAAAAGGCGATCTGGAACCAGATCGTTTCCAAACAACTCAAGGTCGAGTCGACCCGTCAGGAGCCGCGTCAGCGGAAGCGCGCATGATGGTTGTCGTTTTCCGCCAGCGCCCGCGCCTGACGCAGGTTCAGGGTGCGCTTGCCGTGGATCACTTCGCTTACCACGCCCTGGCTGCCGATTTCTGGTAGATCGACCTGTTTCAGGCCGTGCTGGGCCATAAGGAAGCGCAAGACTTCCAAGGGCGTCGCGCCTTCCGGCGTGGGATCCCGCGCCTCCCATTGCGCCACCAGGTCGCCCAGGTAATCCGCCAGACGGGCCAAGGGGTGCGATTCGTCGGCGCCGCCCGCGGCCAGCACCGCATCCAGGAGGGGTTAAAGGTGCACGGCGTGCACCTTTAACCCATTCCTTATGACTAAAGAGATCTTCATCAATAAATACTGATGGGTTGCCATCCCCGCGCTCATCTGTCCTTTGTCATACGGCGCGACCAGAACCGGACTGGACGGTTGTCCAACACGAGCTGCGGCGCAAGGGGGTCCGTGCGGCCGCAGGCGCAAGGATCCAGCACGTCCCTGACGTTTCATAGAAGCGGCCCTCCCCAATATCTGCCCCTTTTCCATCCCCAAAGCGCGGCCATGCGCCGGGCTTTTAAGCCGGATGGTGCGTTTCAAGCCATTCCTTGAGGGCCGCGTCTATGCGCGTTTGCCATCCGGGGCCGGATGCGCGGAACCGGGCTACCACCTCCCTGGAAAGACGCATGGTGACGCGCTCCTTGATCACCGCAGCAGGTGGCCGCCCCACTTTCTTGAGTTCGCCAAATTCGGCGTTGGTCAATTCGTAGGTATCCGGGTCCTGGGCAATCCCGGCCTGGATGGTGGATTCTTCCTCGGGCGCGGGCAGATCAAACAACCGTCCAGACTTAGATTTGACTTGCATAGCGTCTTACCTCTCTCGGGTTGGCTTTTCTGAGGCTGATGATGCGGCGCTCGTCGCCGCGATCCGTAAAGACCACGCAACTCGCCATAATCGCGGCGCGCATCCGGCTTGGCCAGCAGACACCCCCACTCCAGTTCCGACGCCAACACAAGGGACACGCCATGCTTGGCCATATTAAAAACGTCCTTCGCCGGGTCAAACGTGATCTTCATGGCGATTATTGTGCGCACAATAATATAGACCAGGCAACCATCTAGCCGCTATTCCTTTCCGCCACCAGGTAGGTCGCCCAGGTAATCCGCCAGCCGGGCCTTGGGGTGCGACTCGTCGGCCCCGCCCGCGTCCAGCACCGCATCCATGGCCTCCACAAGGGCTTCGTATTCCGCTTCGGTGCGGGCTGGCTGCAGCAGTGGCGCCACATGGGGCCAGTGGGTGATCGCATCGTTAATATGAGTGTTTATCATTTTGTCCTCCAATGCCCTTTGTCATATTCGGGATGGGTCATGATCGTTCACCTAGTTAGGAGGAGATTAATGTGCCACGGCGTAGCACATTAACCTTGGCAAACTACGACCTGACAAGCCAGACCCAGGGCGGGTAAGCATCTGGACATCAGTCCACCTGATGGTCACGGCAAGGCTTGGCAATTTCCCGTACTGAACACGTTATACGCATACGTTTGACATGATAAATACGCAGCCGTATAATAACGGAGAGTTAAAGGTAATCACCTCCCGGCCCAAATGGGGGCAGCCATGAAACACATCCACATCGAGATCGACGACCAGACCGCCGAGAACCTGGCGGAGCTGGTCCGGCAGATCAACGCCAATGCCGGCCCGGAGCCCTTCAACAGCCACGGCCCGCTCACGGTGAAGAAACTCGCCGCCATGCTCCTGGAAGACGCCGGCATGGTGGTTAGCCGCCCGGGGTCCTGGGAAGGCGCCAACATGGCGGACGTCCTGCGTAGCCATGGATACAAGGCATAACTCGTCACTTTTCAAAAGAGGCGTTATGGAAAAGGATCGTGACGTGCAGGATCTTGTCGGGGATTTGCTTGGGTCCGACCGGTTGCGGGAACGGGATCGGGCCGGGCATGTTTGCCCATTTCTCACCAGGGAGCATATCCAGCGCGGGCTTCAATCCGGCAGGTATGCCATCACTGGCATTGGACTGGAGCGCAAGTGTTCCCGATGCGGGGAATACTGGCCTGCGGACACCGAGTTTTTTTATTTCCAGCCGTCGGCCAGTGGCGGTCTGAATTGTTATTGCCACGATTGTTACCGGTCGGTCACGGGAAGGCAGCCAGGGCAGCGTGTGCATGACTCTGAGGCAGACTGAATCATGAGCATATCCACCCTCCACCACCTGGAAAGCCTGCTGGAGCAAACCGTGGCCAGCATGTTCATTGGCGGCTTTAACCCGTGGGTGATGTACGTAATTCCGAAATATCGGGCCGTTTTGTCACGTTTTCTCGTTGAAGAGAATTTAGTTAACTTTTTTCTGCACGTTCCTCCCGTGCGGATCATTTATTTGACCTACCTGTTTGTCATGCTATTTCTGCTTAAAAACCGGGTCGAGTGGACCGTTCTCATGTTTCTTTTAAGCATTACATCCGCCTTCGGCGAGGGAATGACTGTGTTTTCAAAGATTGCTCGTGAGATGAATGATTCCTGCCATAGTAAACACGACTCCAACTTGAACGATGGTAACCACACCAACATATACCCGCTTGAATCTCGCCATGGGCGTATCCAGGGTCAAAAGCATAAACCGGAGATTGAGCAGGGTGACCATGATGAATGACACGACGGTCAACGTCATGCTGAACCACCAGACCCGCACGAACTCGCCGGCGAGGATGGCCAGGCTGCTCATGGCGGAGAAGTTGGCGAACCAGTTCAGCCATAGGTCCAGGTGCGCGGCTGGGGATACTGGCGCATGCGGCGATTTGCGGTGGATCGGGCGCAGATTTCTTGCGCCATCCGGACGTGAACTTTTGCGTGCCATGGCGTTCATGGTTACGGATAACGTCTTGCGATGCGCACGGTTCATGGTTTGCATGATAGCACAAACCGATAGCGGAAGGTTGCGCCGATTCCCGTTTGACACCCCCGCACGCCTGTCCTATGCTCAACCTGTCACCGGGGTTCCGGTGATCGGGTTTGAGAGCCCGGAATCTCTAGGCGGACGGCCGCCAGCAGCATTGCGGCATTTTTTACGTCCGTGGTCCGGCGTTGCTCCTATGGGCGGGCCGGACGGGGAGCCGCAAGGCTCGCCGGTTCCTAGAGACCGGTCTCTCAACCCGTCCGGTTCCGTCCACCCTTTTGAGAGGGGGTTGGCGGGAAACAAACCGCACTCTAGGAGTTCGACCATGGACACCCATTCCTCAGGCGCGTCCGCGCCTCAACAGGCGTTGACGCCTGTAGCCTTCCGTTTCAATACCCTCGAAATTCGCGCCATCGACCGGCACGGCCAAATCTGGTTCGTCGCCGGCGATATTGCCAAAGCGCTGAACTACCGCAATGCGGATGATATGACCCGCGTCCTCGATGAGGACGAAGCTGCTACGCATATTGTGCGTACCAGGTCCGAGAACGGCACCCTCCAGACCCGCGAAGTCACCATCCTCTCCGAGTCGGGCCTTTATCACGCCCTGCTCAAGAGCCGCAAGCCCGAAGCCAAGCCGTTCCGCAAGTGGGTCACCGCCGAAGTTCTGCCCGCCATCCGGCGGTCGGGAGAATATAACGTATCCCAGACCACTCCCCCATCCCTCATGCCTCCCGGCACCAGGCTACTGCTGACCTTCGAGGCGAATGGCCGTTACCGGGCCGAGCCCGTCCCCGAAGGCGCCATGGTCGTGACCGCCCGGCAAATCGCCGACATTGTTGAGGCTAATGGCTACATCCTCGCCAAGCCTGTTGATAAGGAGTTCAAGCTATGAACGCACTGGATCCCGCCGTTTACGCCCGTCCTGCCTATCTGCCCACCGGACCCCGTGAGGAATATCGCCCCGAGCGCCTTCACTTCCGGAGGGATGATGTCTCCAGCGGCGAAGTATCCGTTGGACAGGCGCAGGCCTCAATGTCGGCGCGACCGGCAATGGCTGTAACGGTATCCGACAGCCATGAACCGGTACCCGCTCCTTCATGTGAACCGTCCACTTCTCAGGAGGCCTCCGCCATGCAGCCTACGACATCCACATCGAGCAATGCCTCGACGCACGTGCCCCTGGCCGGGCCCGCGGCCGACGATGGTGAGTCTCCGCCAGGCATCGGGGAAGGAAGCAACGAGAACGGCCATCCCGCCATTGCTGCCGTCCATCCGGAGATTCCCCCTCGGCATTCAGCGCCGCTTGCGGGCTTACCGAAGAAGGCGCGCATCGTCGAAGCGGTGCGACAAGGGCATTGCACCTATACCGGGATCTCGGCGGCCACCGGCCTAACCAAGTCCGAAGTCAGCGCCGTCATTCACGCGACATTACTGGTGGCAACCAAAAGGCGCCCCGCCGTTCTGGTGGAAATTACCCCGCCCGGCGCGAAGGAGCGCCGCTTCGGTCTCCCCAACGGGGAGGCCCCGGGAACCCATTTGCAGGAAGCAACCTCTTCGCAGCCCGCGCAATGTACCCGTGAATCCCAGATCGCCAGCGTGCTCGCCGCAGTCACACACGGCGCCATCACCTTCACGGAGATCAGCCAATGTACGGAATTGGATCGATCCCAGGTAAGCGAGACGGTGTCGCATTTGGTGCAGGACGGGAAACTCCGGGATCTGCCGGTACCGGCCGGCGGGGAAAGGGCGGTGGAATACGTGCCGCCCGCGCCCGGCGACAAGCCTGGATCGAACCTGGCGGATGTGCTCGCCCGCTACACCCAGGGCACTCAAAAGGATCGGGTACTGACGGCGGTGCGCCATGGTGCGCGCACGACGACCGAGATCGCCCTGCGCACCGGATTGCTGCGGGACCAGATCCACAAGACCGTCTGCTATCTCGTGAAGCGAGGAGAGTTACGGGATCTGCCCAACGAGGAGGAGCGCACGGTGGAACTCGCCCCTCACCTTGATGGCCGCAAGCCTCCAGACCGCAAGTCTTCCGACCACCTGCCCTCCGCAGGGAGCGAGTCGACGGCGACACTCGCCGGAGAGGCTGCGGCAGGTGGTAGGTCGGGGCCTGTAACGCCGCCCTCCGCAATTCCAGCGTCACCGGTTTCGGAGGCACCGCCACCCCAAACATCGCCAGCGCCTGCGCGTGTCGCACAAGATCCTAGCTCCGCCACTGATGACCTCATAGACCAGTTGGAGGTGGCGGCTACCGATGCCCTCACGGTGCTGTGGGACGCCTTTTCCCGATTAGCCGGCCTGGCGCGAGAAAACGCGGCGGCCCGGGACCGGCTGACGGCGGTGCAAAAGCCGCTGGGTGGGGATGGTGGGAGGGGTGTTACTGGATTTCGACCTAGCCTGGGCCAGATGCGCCGGGAGATCGTAAGAAATCGGGGCTGTGGAGGGTGACATGCACTCACTGGGAATATTGATTCGCCCCAACGGCACCCGCCTTCCCATTATGCGGATGGGGGTGGATGGCACCATCGAAGTCCAGGGTGCTTACGTCACTTTCGAGACCTCGATTCAGGCTGCCATCAAGAGCGGCTACGAGCTGGCCGCCGCCGCCATGGATCTGCGGGAGGCCTGGGAGACAGCACGAGAGCGGCTCAACCAGCAGCAAGGAGTATGTCATGCATATTGAAAGTCACCGACCGCGAAGCCTGCCGGGAAGCACTTTATTTGTTGTCGATAGCAGCCTCCTCTTCTTTCAAAAATTCCGCGTAGAGATCGGATTGCCGATACGCCAGGCATTCCTCCCGGATTTGAAGGAGCAAGTCGATAAACTCCTGCGCATCATTCGGATGGATCAGGATCGAATCCGCCGTGCCAGCAGGTTCAGCAGCAGGTTGTTCCACGCAAATATATCCAGCCGCAGAGACATACATCTCGGTACGCGGCTGTCCTTGCAATAATTTTGGCATCGCATTCTCCGGAGATTTTCATGAAAACCACGGTAAACATTGTAGTGAAACAAAGCATCGGCTTCTATAGCTTCCGCGCCATAGCACATCCTGGAAAGCTGGGGAAACGTATGCTCTGTGGGTTTGGCTTTCCGTCAAAACAGTCGATACACGAATCTGTGTATGCCCATTTCGGGGCGGAAGTGTATATCAACGAGGCGCAGAGAGACCCTAGCCATGCATATTGAAATCAACGCCCCGGATCTTCCCCTCGCGCAGGTCTGCGAAGCGGCCGAACTTTTTGCCGATTATCTGGGGTTGCAATCCCATTACAACGGCGCCGGCGCCATCGTCTGCCGGGGCCCGGCCGAGCAGGACATCCAAGCCGGTCAGGAAGCCAAACCGCTGGTGGCGATCGTGGTGGGGGATTCCACCGAGCGCGCCGCTCGCGCCGTGCAGGCGTTGCGTCGCGTTTTGCAGTGCGCGCCCAAGGGCGCGGTGCTGGCCACCGACGGCAGGCGCACCGGCATCCTGCCGGCGCCAGCCAAGGGATGGCGGGAGCTGCGATCATGAGCGAGGTCATGCTGCTGCAAGGGGATGCCTTCGATTCCCTGGGGACAGCCCCTCGGTCGCCTTCCACAAGGCACGGCATCTGGATGGTGTCCTTGGCCGCCTGTCTGGTTACGGCTGCGGTCGCGTGGAGCATGGTGGGGAGTTCCCACCGTCTCTTGCAGGTTCCGAGCCATGACGCGGCCCATGAGCGGACTGTGGCATCGTTGCCGGTGGCCGGGGGTATGGTCCGAAAGCTTCCGGTAAAACCGCCCGTCGCATATGCCGGCGCTCAGGCCAGCGAGATCGCCAGTCTCCGGCAGTCCCTGGCGACGGCCGATGCCGGCCTGGGTCAGGAGGCGAGACTGCGGGCCCGGATCCAGCAGCTGCGGGGGCAGGCGGATGCACTGCGAGCAAGCCTTACGCAAGCCCAAAGACATACGGCCGCCCTGGCCTCAGCCAACCAGGGTCTCCAACGCCTGGTGGCGATGGAGAAGAGCAATAACCAGGAACTGATGCAACGACTGAGAGGGGCAAAGTGATGGAAACGCCAAGCATCGCCAGGATTCTGCGGGATCGATCCACCGTCCTGCCTTTCTCGCAGAAAGAGGTGGAACAGGAAAGCGCCAAGACACGTTCCGCCCGCCGGAAATTTCTTATCCGGACGGACCAGGGTGCACTCTCCTCGGCCACTGGCCGTGCAGTTGCGCCGCAAACCGGCCAGGATCAGGTGCCGGTCGACCACGAAGAGTGGCAGGCGCTGGAAATGCGGCTGCGCGACCGCGGCATCCATGGCCGGCACCTCCTGGCCGTGCATACGGGCTTTGAGGACATGGATTTCCTGCGGCGGGTGCGGGGGAATCTGGAGACCTGCCGAGGTCTCGCGGAGACGCTCCCCGAGGCGGTGCGGGGCCCGGCCATCAACAACCTGATGCAAACGGAAAAAGCCATTCTGGATGCGTTGCGCTCCATAGAGAACGCCCGCCAGACCCTAGCGGAATCTGCCTCCCGTGACGAGGCCCTTACCGCAGAGATCGCCCAAATCCGGGGGCTTTCCGGCTGGTTTCGAGGGCGCCGCACCCGGGCGCTACTGAAAGAGCGCGTGAAAATGAGCCACTGCATGATCGACACCATGTTCAGCGTGGATCGCCAGCGCCGGGAGATCCTGTCCATGTGCGGCAATTATCTGGATCTGGTGCGCGGGATGTTGCCCCCATCGCAGGGCGCTGGAGGGCACCGGCGATGAAACTGCCCGCGGAAAGGCATATCGCCTATTGGGAAAGCCTGGGCCGCCAGATCATTGATCCACGGCTGGCCTGTCACCAGGCTGAGGAACTCCGGGTAGCCCTGCGGGATTGCTTGCACGAACTGAAGGTGGAGAAAGCAGCCGTTGCCTGCCTGGAGGCCGGCAACCAGACGGTGGAACCGTTGAAATGGGTGCGCCAATGTTGAACAAGGATTGCCCGGATGGGTCGGGCACGCTGTAACCACGTAGGAGATAAATTAAAGGGGGTTACGCCTGTGCAACATATGGTCTTGAACCCGTCGCCTTGGTCATTCGCGCCCGCGCCCAGGCGCGGCAGTTGAAACCGATAGATCCGCGCGCCTGCCGTCTGGAGCGATTGGCGGAACAACTGGAAAGCATCCTGGCCGGACGGCGGCGCCTGCTCCGCCGGTTGGAAAAGCAAGGAGAATTGTTATGACGACGGAATCGGAAATTCGCGGAAGGATTGCCACTCTGGACCTGGAAATAGACATTCTGCACGCCAGGTTGGGCAAAGCCTGCCTGGAGCGCCGGAACTGGTTCGATCTATTGGCGGAAATGACTTTGCGGGATGGACTGCACCGCGAGATCGCCGAGGTCGATGCCACCCATTGGGAGTAAAAACATGACTGAACATGATGCCGAGCCGCCCGCCCGCTATACGCTTCGCCAGCCGCCGAGCCGGGAAGATCCAACCATGCAGTTGTGGAGCCCTGACGGTCACTGGATTGCCGATATCCGGGAAAAGGCGCACCCGGGCAGCGCGGAAGCGATCCGTTCCGCACTGAACCTCCGCGACGACCGAGCGCAAATAGACTTGCTGGAAGCCCTCATGAATATGGTCAATCGGATGTTCAACGAGGATGCGGTGTGGCAGGCATACAAGCGCGGGCTATTGCGCCACAACTTCATGAGGGCCGAATGGGGCGCGATCCATGTCCTGATGGATGCCGGATTCGCCGTAGAGAAGGACGGTGGATACGAATTGTTGTGGGACAAGCTGGCGGAACGCAAAGCGCAAGCGCAGATCGACAAGGAGAACGCATTATGACCATAACCGTCGCTCTCGATGTGGACCAGGTGCTGGCCGATTTTGACGGGCACTGGCGTCAGTGCGCCGAACAGGTGCTGGGCCGGGAAATTCCACGGGTCAGCGGCCATTTCCGGTTGCGTGACCGCTATGCCCTGACCGCAAAGGAATACGACGCGGTGTGGCGGGTCTATCACGCGGACGAATGGGGCCGCCTGCCGCTGTACCTGCATGCCGCCGACCTGGTGTACGCGCTGGAGGACATGGGCTGCGCGGTCTGGGCGGTGACCAGCATCGACGCGGAGCATCGGGCCGCCCGGGCGGAGAGCCTTGCTGGGCTGATTCCAGCCGGCCGCATCGTGTGTGTGGGGTTCGCACCCGGCACGGGACATGCCGCCCCCGCCAGCGCCAAGGCCAACGTGTTGCGGGATCTGGGCGCCGTGGCCTTTCTGGACGATCACCCCGCCAACGCCAATGCGGCTATTGGCGCGGTGAACCTGCCGGTCCTGCTGGATCGCGGGTACGAAGGGCTGGAGGCCCCGGAATATGGCGTGACGGTCATCGATGACGCCATGGATTTCCCGGTGCTGGTGGAGAGTTTGCTGAAGAGGACGGGGAGGATGGTTGCGTGAGCGACTGGAAAAAGGATTTCAAGCGCGGGCTGATTTTGGCATGGCGGCAGGAGGGGGTGAATGATGTCCAAATACGAAATCCGTAAACCGCCAAGCCGACATGACGCGACCTTGCAACTCTGGGAGGACGGGCACTGGATCGCAGAAATCCGCGAAAAAGCCTATCCGGGCAGCGCGGACCGGATATTGGCGGCGATGAACGCCCTGGCCGACGTCGAACGCATGCAGGAGACGTTTGAGGGAATCCTGAGCGCCGACTGGCGGAAATGGGAGGAGCTCGCATCTCCGGAAGAATTCGTGCGATGGGCCAAAGCAAGAGCGCTTCACGCTTTGGCGCGCGGCCGGGAGGGTGACGAATGACACCCGGCATGGAAACGGCAACGGCAACGGCAACGGCGCACAAGATCCCTCGTCCCATCATGCGCTATCACGGCGGAAAATTCCGGCTGGCGGACTGGATCATGGAGTTTTTCCCCGATCATGACACGTATGTCGAACCATTTGGCGGCGCCGCCAGCTTGCTGATGCGCAAGCCGCGCAGTCCGGCGGAGGTGTACAACGATCTGGACGACGAGGTCGTCAACGTATTCCGTGTGCTACGAAACCCGGAGCAGGCGCGGCGGCTGAAAGAGTTGTGCGCCTTGACGCCCTATGCCCGCAGCGAATTCGAGACGGCTTATGAGCCGTCCGCCGATCCCGTCGAGCAGGCCAGGCGCACAATATTCCGGGCCGCCGCGGGGTTTGGCAGCGCGGGAGCCACCAAAGGGCGCACGGGGTTTCGCAGTTATTCGAAGGCGGACAGAAGCGTGACCCCGGCAGTGGATTGGGCATCCTATCCGGGTGCCATAACCGCGTTTTGCGACCGTCTGCGGGGCGTGATCATCGAGTCCGGGAATGCGGTTGACGTCATCGACCGTCACGACGCTCCCGGCACCCTGTTTTTCGTGGATCCACCCTACATGCACGAGACCAGGGCCATGGCGGGGAATCGCACCTACCGTCACGAGATGACGGAACACGACCATCGCGATCTCCTTGATCGACTGGTGCGCGTCGAGGGATTCGTGGTGATCTCCGGATATCCCACCAAGATATACGAAGAGATCCTGATCCCGGCCGGCTGGGATCGTTTTTCACGAGCGGCCAGCATCAGCGGGAATCGCGGGACTACCATGCGACTGGAATGCGTGTGGATCAACCCGCGATGCGCGGACGGGCTGCGGCAGCGGCCATTGTTTTAAGAGGAGAAGCAAGCATGGGTTACTGGAAACTCACGAGGGTAGAAATATCCATAGAGCCCACATCGGCAGCCCACGCGACCGTATGGTGGTTCATGTTCGGGGTAAACTCCTACCGCATCACGCCTGCTGTATACGGAGAAGTGGTGTGGTGCCTGCCGCGTCCGTTCAATGCCACGTTTTTCGGGGAGGCGAGCTTTAACCGGCTGGGTGGACTGAAGGGGGCAATTGATGCCCACTGACCACCGCGAAATCCGCCATTTCCACCTGTTCTGCGGCTTAGGTGGCGGTGCTGCTGGCTTCAACCGTGGCCAGGCCCGCGTGGGCTCGATGCAGGCTCGCTTCCGCTGCCTGGGCGGGATTGATTCCGACAAACGGGCCATCGCCGATTTTTCGCGCCTCGCCGGTGTGCCGGGAACACTCCTGGATCTCTTCGACCGGGACCAGTATCGCGCCTTCCACGGTGATGAGCCGCCCGCGGGTTGGCGGGAAGCTACACCGGCGGACATCCGCAAGGCCGCGGGCAATGAACGGCCACATATCGTGTTCACCAGCCCGCCTTGCAAAGCATTCTCCGGGCTGCTTTCCGAGGGCAAGAGCAAAACCGAAAAATACCAGGCGCTCAACCGACTGACTGTGCGCGGTATCTGGTTGACGCTGGAAGCCTGGCGCGATGACTTACCCGAGTTCGTCATTTTGGAGAACGTCCCCCGGATCCAGAATCGGGGTCGGCACCTGCTGGATCAGATCGGTGGGCTGCTGCGCCGGTATGGGTATGCCGTTGCGGAGACTACCCACGATTGCGGCGAACTGGGCGGCCTCGCCGAATCGCGTAAGCGGTTCCTGCTGGTGGCCCGACACATGGAGAAGGTGCCACCCTTCCTCTATGAGCCGGAAAAGCGCCCCTTGCTGGCCGTGGGCGACATTCTGGGCCGGATGCCCATGCCCGGCGATCCCTCTGGCGGCGCCATGCACCGAGTCCCTTCTCTGCAATGGAAGACCTGGGTGCGTCTGGCCTTCGTGGAGGCTGGCGGCGACTGGCGATCACTCAACAAACTGGCGGTCCAGGATGGAACCCTCAAGGATTATTTGATTCTGCCGGAGCGCCGCGCCCACTACCTGGGCGTCAATGCCTGGAATGCGCCGAGCGGGACCATTTCGGGGCGCGGCGGTGTCACCAATGGGCGCTACGCTGTGGCCGACCCGCGTCCCCACAAAGGCCCATTGTTCAGCAAGTACGCCGTCACCCCATGGGCAGCCAGGACGGGGACGGTGATCGGGGGTGACAATTCCGGCGCCTATGCGGTGGCCGACCCCCGCACGGGCCTCAACCGGGGCCCGGGGGATCACTACCTGACGGCCGCCCACTACGGCGTCGTCCCCTGGGGCGAGGCCTGCGGCGCCGTCTCGGCCGCGGCCGGCCACGACAATGGCAAGTGGAGTGTGGCAGACCCCCGCGCTTCCGCTTTTGCCGTCGAAAACGACGCCACACTCCCGGCCCCGGAGGACAAGCTGGTCGCCATCATCCGCGCCCTGGACGGTACGTGGCACCGACCGTTTACGACGCTGGAGCTGGCCGTCCTGCAGGGGCTGCTGGACCCGGAGGAGCATTTAGAGCTGGAAGGCCTCAGCGACTGTGCTCACCGCGAACGAATTGGCAACGCCGTGCCTCCACCGGCTGCGCGAGCAATCGCAGGGACGATAGGGACCACTCTTCTTTTGGCCTGGGGTGGGGTGACGTTCATGCTCAATAGTCAACCGATTTGGGTCCGGAACGTAGCCGTCGCTTTATCCCTCCCACAAACGGGAGATCGTCAATGGTAACAGCGGCCGAGAAAGCTAAGGCGCGCAAAGCCCTGAGCCATGCGGTCGAGGATGGGAAGATCGCTCCTCAACCGTGCGAGAAATGTGGCACCAAGAAGTCGCAGGCACACCACGAGGACTATGGAAAGCCGCTCGAAATTCGCTGGTGGTGCGCACGTTGTCATAGCCAGTACCACAACCAGAAGCACCCTGTCACCAAGGTTTGCGTGGTCTGTGGGAGAGAATTCACACCGCATCCTACCAAGCGAAAGCGGGCGAAAACATGCTCGCCTGAATGCCGATCTGCGTTGATATCAGAGAGTCTGAAGGCAAATCCAGTGGTGCCACCGTGGGCGAAACTCGACAAAGCGTTGGCGGACCGAATCCGGGAACGGTATGCCTCAGGAGGAATAAGCCAGCGTGCTTTAGGCCGCGAGTTCAATATCCACCACAGCCAGATCGGCGCGATCGTGCGAGGCGAAGCATGGAAGTGAAATGGGCCATCGCCGGCGTGATGGGCCAAACGCTCCTGCTGGCCTGGGCCGGGGAAACTTTCGTGCTCAATGCGCTGCCCATCTGGGTGCGGCCAGTGGCCGTAGCGGTAAGTGTGGCACAGGGGGGTGTCTGATGACGAAAACCATCTATATGCTGTACGACGAATATGGCAGTTTTGTCGGTGGTCCGTATACGGGGGCCGCCGGACTGGATTTCCCATCGCTGGCGGCAGCGTTCCGCACGGAACGCTATGCCGAGGCGGAGGCCTCCCGCGAGGATTATTGTTCAATATACATCCTGGACTTTGTTGGCTGGCTTCTGAATCTGGGCATCCTCGCACCCGTGGACACCATCCCCGTCACCATTATTGAGATCGACACCCGGGGCCAAAACCGGTACGTCCCTAAGCATTGGCCGACATGCCCACAGTGTGGCGCTGGACGCGGAGAAGAGTCCATGGGCCGTGTCCTCCACAGCCTGAATCGCGCGGAGTGGTACCGTGAATGTACAGGGTGCGGGCACGCCTGGGATCACCACCACGAACCGTGTGACCACAGGAAACCGATGCTGGAGGACGACGGACGGTACATTCCGAACGGCTGTGTGCCTTACGCCATCAGTCAAGCGAGTGGCATATCGATACATGATGTTTTGGATGTTTGTGCTAGGCACGGATGGGGAAGCGACGGGATGCATACGGAACACGCCTTGGCAGCAGCCGCCGAGTTGGGACTGCGCCTCATCCCCGGTCCCGTCGGATTGCTAGGCCCAAAGCCAACATTGCGCCGGCTGCTCGGTGCCTTGCCGACCGCAACGAGCTATATCGCCGAAACCCGTGACCACTGGCTCGCCATCGTAAACGGCGTAAACCGCGACCCGGCCGACAAAAGCAGGAGGACGGAAGTTATCAGGTACTGGGAAGTGCAACGGGGAGGGCGGCGTGACCATTCGCCGTGTTGCGTGGCCGGAGATGCGTCGTGAAAATCACCCGCCTACCCCATTACGGCACTCTGCTGACCGAGATCGGCATAGTGGTCTGCGCAATGGCGTTTGCCGCGAGCGTCGCTGGCTGGGTGCCTGCCGTTCATTCGTTGCTCCTGAGCGGCGTGATCCTGTCCGCCATCGGCATCGGCTGGGAAGTTTGGATGAATTGCCTGGGCGGCATCGGCATTGCCGTGGTGATGGTTCTCGTGGCCGTGGTTTTTGTTCGTCATGTGATGCGTCTGGGTAAAAGTGCGCCAGCACCAGCGTCAGCGGATAAAGGAGATACACGATGAGCGTTGCGGTCAGCAAAAGAATTCGGGCTTTGGTAAAAAATGGGTTTCGCGGAAGTTTCGCGGTTCTCGATGACCTGGACGACCTTAATGCGTGTGGATCAACCCGCGATGCGCGGACGGGCTGCGGCAGCAGACGCTGTTTTGAACAAAGGGAGGGAAATGAAGATGCCTATAGCAACTTGCATCGAATGCGGCTGTGACGATCTCCACGCCTGCGAGGGCGGCTGCTCCTGGGAGCGCGTCGATTACGACGCAGGTCTCGGGGTCTGCAGCGAGTGCGGCCACCGGGTCGAGGATTGGGACTGCGGAGACCGGACGCTGGGCGAGGAGGCGCGGATGGTCATGGAAATGCCGTCGCCGTCGGCTGATACGGAGCAAGCGAGGGGCGAACCCTACGTCCGGAAACGATCCATGTCGTGGACATCGCCCATGGCTTGGCGAACACCTGTCGCTTTGGCGGCCATACGCGCTCCTTTTATTCGGTGGCCCAGCATTATTCGCGGCGCATTTCACGGACCCTGCGGACCGCATGTGGCGTTGTCGGTACTCAAAAACGAGGTCGAGGAACCGAAAAAAACCCTGGTTCGGTCCATCGGGCGGATGATCGCCAATGTTTTTCACGGCGACTGGCGCGACGAAGGGGACCCAGAAAACACCTTGGTGGAAGATCTGCCCATCAAGAATGGGGTCCTGCGGGACGTGGTGGTGTCCTGGGCTAGAGATGCCGGCAAATTGAAGAAGGAAGTCGATACCATACGGGCCTGCCTGGATCACGCAGGCGTCCTGGACAACACCATTTTCAAGGACTTCACGGTTGATGGCGACGTGTCCACGCCCATTGCGGGGGTTAAAGTCCAATACGATAACCAAAATTGCCAGGCGAAGGTCGATGGCAATCTGCATTTGGGCAAGATTATGGCCGCGGCCCAAATGCTGCACATCCCGATCCCGGCTAGTTGTAAGGCCGATCTGGACCTGCATTTTCAGACGCACATTCCATATGACGATCCGAGATCCAAATTCATTGCCGCCATGCTCGCGGTTCAACTCCAATCCAAGGCTGTGGACCTTACCTGTCAACGCATAGAAAGCCACCGTAAAAACATCGCCTCCGCGCCGGATGATGCATTGCTGCTGCATGGCACCATGGAAGAGTTTGTCCATCCCGCCAAGGGATATCTCTTAAACGCGATTGCAGCCACACGCAAGGAACTGGATCGGGCGTGCTCGGTGCATCCATCCGGGAAACTGACCCTGGTGGAGGTAGACGCGGCAGTGCGCAGCGTCATGGAGCGAAACTACGAAGGCGCCTTTACATTGGTTGAGTCCGTCGAGAATGCATCCTTACCCGTCCGAGACGCCATGGGCGACAACTTCTACCTATTCGCCGCGCAAATCTATCTGCTCTCCCAAGTCAATGAACTGGAAAACGACCTCAAATCGCGGCTAAAGGCATCGCCTAGGCCACCAAGCAATGCGAATGCTGCTGATACCGGTACGCCGCCATCTTCCACATCGCCGTCTCCCGCGGCCAAGCCCAAAAGGAGAAGGCCATCATGACTCCCGGACTGGTGCACTTGGGACGCGCCGGGGGCGCTGGTGATTTTGGAGGCACGAAGGACGGCATTTGGGCCGTCCAAAGGGGTTTTCATGAGCGAATTCAATTTATTGAAAGAGATGAATTTGCTGGAAAAGGGCGCGGCGTAAGGGCGCTTACAGGAGGATTCCGTGGGGCAAACAAATCATTTGGTTGAGATCGCCGACGATCTTCGGGGCCTGGTAAAGAGCAGCCGCAACCGGGAATGGATGGAGGCGCGCTTTGATCGTGGGCTTTCCAAAGAGCAGGCAGCGGCTGAACTGGGCGGCGATCCCGAAGGTCGGGAGCGAGCCGCTTTTCGGGAAATGCTGGCGTGGGGATTGCCGCCCAAAGAAGGATGCGAGGGAGTTGCACCCAGAGAGGGGGGCGGACATGGAAAGAGCCGAGATTAGCGAAAGGGCAAACCAGGCCAGAAATCTGGCGTTGGGCCTCTTGTCTACTGCCGTGATGGACCTGGTGCCCCCCAAGGTGAGCAAACCGGACTGGATGCCATCCGATGATGGCCGGCAGCGCCGAAAGTGGCAATCCGAAATGGATGCCTACCGGGAAGAGCAGCTTTACCACCAACAAGCCCAGGTCTTCATTTTTGAAGGGGACCCGATCCTCACCAAGTCCGGCAGGAGGCTGTCCTGTGATGATCTTCTGGCCGAACTGGATATCAACCCGAGTATTTTTCGCAAGATGGCGAAGGAAGATCCGGAAAAGCTCGGCAAGGCGATGTTCGATGCCGTGCATTACGCGCCTGAAGTGCGCCGGCCGGCGATTGGCAGCGCAGATAACGACGCCGACAGCGATGCGCCGGCCCGATCCGCACCGGCGCGCAAGAGAAAGCCGTAACAGATGCTTCTTGCCAAACCGCTGCTGGATAGCTGAGGAGGTTTGCGTGGATTGGAAGACGAAGATCAAGCAAAGGCCGGTATGGGGATTTGCCCTGGCTGGCATGACGATAGCCGTCACAACGATCATCCTCATGCACCACGGCGGCCCAAAGGCATATCGCGTAACCGAAGTCATCGCCTCTGGCTGGCAGATTCCGGCCTTGGACGAATCTGTATCCCTGCGGTCGGCTTCGGACTGGACGCTGCGGGATACCGGCGGCGTCCTGATAACGGTTGGGAGCGGTCAGGTGAAAGCAGCACAGGGATACCTCGCCCGCACCTGTCATGCCCAGGCGGGCACGCCGGCAAAGGTGGCCTGGATTGCCCATAGCGGCCACCAGCGAGGAGTTATCGCAGTAGGTGTCTGCACATTGCACCTGACCCGCTTGCCGGATAAGCAGGCCGCCGGCATGGCTGCTGTCCGCGCTGCAACAGCGTAAAGGAGACTTTTCATGGCAAAGCACGGCAAACGCATGCAATTCGCTTCGGTGGATACCATGGCATCGCTTCGCGCGGCCATGCGGGTCAGGGCCCAAGACCTGCGCGCCGGCACCAAAGAGGTGCTGGAACGAACCGGGTTTGCGGATGTGGACGCCTATCTGGATGCCAAGATCAAGGATTTTCTGCGAAGGGGAGGGCGAAGGGTTTGAAACCGCACACCTCCAACGGCACCGTCGATGTGCACCCGCGTAACACGCCCATGCCTTTCATCAATAGGACATCGGATCTGGATGGCCCGGGTCTGGGCCCATTTCAATCCGTACTCCGCCATTTCACACCAACCCGTAGCAGTAGGAGGAAAACATGCGTGCACCCCAAAAGCCATTCATCACCGGCACATCCGATCTGGAGCCGCTCACTCCCCCTGGAACAGATCTTCGCCGCGCCGCAGTATTTGAGATGGATATCGTCAATCTTCTGCATTCCGAATTCATCCACTTGGCTAGCAACGAGGAATTGGGCGCGGCGGCCAGGCTGTGTGTGCACAGCCTGTACCAGGTACCGGCCGGCAGTCTACCCAATGATGAGGTCATTCTGGCCAAAATCGCCGGCTGCGATCACCGTAAAAAAGCGTGGCAACGCATTCGCGCCATGGCGCTCTATGGCTGGGAACTATGCTCGGACGGGCGGCTGTACCACCCGGAAACCGCGCGGGTGATTTTCGCGTTTCTGGTGGAGCAAGACATCCGGGAATGGCCGGAGGAAGATCGCGAGGCCGTCCGCGCCCTCCGCGCCGGGGAAGATCCCCGCAGCGAACGCCAAACGGAGACCGCGAAGAAATCCGGAGGCAACTGCTATGTCCATTGACAAGAAACCGGTGGATACCCTCTTTCTGCCATTCATCACCGGCACATCCGATCTGGAACCGCTCACCCCGCCGGACACCGACATCCGTGCGGTGCCATGGTTCAAGCTGGACATGCTTAAGCTGGCCCATTCGGAGTTTCTACAGATCGCGGCCAACGAGGAATTGGGCGCGGCGCTCAAGCTGTGGATGTTCGCCATCCATCAGGTGCCAGCCGGCAGCCTGCCCAATAACGAGGTCGTCCTGGCGCAAGCCGCGGGCTACGATCACCGCAGAAAGGCTTGGCAGCGGATCCGCGGCATGGCGCTCTACGGCTGGGAACTGTGCTCGGACGGGCGGCTCTACCACCAGACCGTGGCCATGACCGTCATCGATATATTGCAGACCCTCCAGACGAGACAGAACGTGGGTGAAGACGCCCTGGAACGGGGCAAGGAGCTCAATCGGCGGCGGCAGCAACGGTTCAGGGAAAGACGGCGCGAAAGCCAGATGCGGCGTATCGCGGCGCCTGAAGCGACAGCGGCCCCGGAAGACGCTCTGGACTCCGCAACGCCCGTAACGCCTGCTGTAACGTTAGCGGCCCCGGCGGACATAACGTTACCGGTAACGTTATGTAATAAAGATGTAGATAAAGATAAAGAAGAAGAAAAACAACACGATAATAACGCGCGGGTAACGTTGCGGGAATCATCGCCGGTAACGTTACCGGATAGCCGCTTGCCCGCCGCGCCAAAAGGTCTCCAAGACACCACCCCAACCCGCGAAGGCTTGCTCTGCAAGCAATTGCGGGAACTCGGCGTGCGCGCCGCACCGCACATGGTGGTGGTGCAGGAGATGTGCGCCAGACACACCGACGAACACATCCTGGCCGCCGCAGAAATCGCCCTGGAGAAAAAAGGCGCGGGCATCCACGTCGCGTACATCGCCACCATCCTCAAAGATGACGGGAAGCCAGGGAAGAGTAAGCCAGGCGGCCCCAAGCATCGCCCGGCCGCTCCCCCCAACCGCGAGCTGTTGCAACCAGTCGCAGTCGGCGGATCCCATCACGTCAAGCTGTAGGAGGTGGTAATGTCCATGCAAAGGAAGACCCAGAATAAAGATCGGCCCCTGGTGCCCGCCGGCGACATAGCCCGCGAACTTCTCGCCCGGTGGGGGTTCGATCCCAACAATGTGGCGATCCTGCCCGACCGCCATCCTCAGTACCGCGAGTGTGTGCGCCATGGCCGTTATCCCATCTCCATGGTGGATGAGCAGGATGTCATCCGGTACACATCGCAGGTCTGCCCGGTATGCGCGGCGGAGCATGCCTCCCGCCGGCTCATGGAGAGCGCCGCCATCTCCAGCCGCTACATCAACTGCGATTTCGACAACTACGTAATCGATCTCCCTGGGCAGCAGACGGCCCTGGATGTTTGCAGGGACTACGCCGAGCATTTTGAGGATCGCGCCCGCAAGGGATCCTGCCTCATCCTTTGTGGGAATCCCGGCACCGGCAAGAACCATCTGGCGTCGGCCATCGCCCGGGCGGTGCTGTCCATGGGGCGGAGTGTGCTCCTTGCGACTGCCTACGAAATCATTGCCCGGATCCGCCAGACCTGGCAGCGCGGCATCGGCAACAGCACGGAACTGGAGGTCATTCGCGGATTCGCGGAGGTTGGCCTGCTCATCATTGATGAAGTGGGGAAGACATTCGGGAGTGATGGAGAACGAGTGCATCTTTTCGAGGTGATCGATCACCGGTCTCGTGACCTCAAGCCGACCATCATCCTGTCCAACGAGGGGGTGGAAGGCGTGGAGGAATACCTGGGTCCGGCCGCCTTCGACCGGTTGTGCCAGAACGGCGATCTGCTGCTCTTCGACTGGCAGAGCTATCGGCGGGGGAGGCCATAATGGAAATCACTGTAAGAAATGCGCGTTTCCTCTGGGGAGAAAGGCGGCCGGGCGGCGGTGCCATTGGCAGCGCCATGGAGCTGTTGCTCGAATCTAATGGCAGGGAAATGTGGAAAAGCTACTGCCTGGATTACGAGAACGATGCCGCGGCAAGGCCGGTAATTTTAAAGATCAACCAGTGCATAGAAGATGTACGCGATCCTGTCAGCACAAATTCCGTAGGCGGATCCCGCGACAATTTTGTCAAAGCGGTAATCCGGTATCAACCGATAATAGACGCGCAAACTTTGCAGGTAACGGAAGAAGATTGGGAAACCGGTAGTGCTGCGCTGCAGGACCAATTCCCGGGGCCCAGACATGGCCGCTAATCTCGCTCCAGTCATTACACGCCCGCCCTTGTTGCTGGTGGCGCGCATCCCCGGTGGTCCGCATCAACGGCGCGCCATTGGCATCGCTGGTCCGCTGGAAGCCGGACAGCAGGGATTGTGGACCACGTTGGAAATTCGGCAATCGCCGGAAGTCTATGCGCAATCCCCCTGGATTGGCCCGGATGCGATGGTGGAGGACTGGCTGCCTACGGATTTTTCCGAAGGCCTCCCGGACGAAAGCCTGCCGGATCGGCAGCGGCCGCTCCAGATGCTGCGGTTTTTGCGGGCGGATGTGAAGGGATCGCCCGATCAGGCCCGCATCGACGCGGAAAACCTGCTGGCCCGGTGGCGGCGGGTCATCCAGTTTTGTGACTACCTGGAAGTGGTCCCTCTCGGTCATTCGCCGGCAATCGCCACTTTGCAGACCATCGGCTTTGCCCATGCCTGGCAGGACCAGACCGGCGAGATCTGGCATACCGTCGAGGTACAGGGCAGGGAGGGCATCCGCCGCCTGCGGGCCTATACCAAGGGACGGCGGGTATCCGCGGCGGAGACCGCAATGGGGATCTGGAATGCGGCAGGGACGCGGGGATTCAAGATGTTCCTGGTGCGGCATCTGGGGGCCTAGGAATTTGCGCTCCCCAGAATTGGCGAGCGCAAAATAGACCAATCACACAAGGAGAACGAACAGCATGGACCAACTTATTTCCCTACAGAACAAATTGCTGGCTGAGGTGCCGGTACAGACCGTCAACGCCCGCGATCTGCATGCGTTCCTGCAGGTGCGCCGGGACTTTTCCACATGGATTAGGGCACGGATTGAGAAGTATGGATTTGTGGAGGGGGTAGACTTCATCTCCCACTCCCCCAATTTGGGGAGTGGAGAAAATCAAGGAGTTACGCAATTTACCCCAGGGATTTTGCGCACCGACTACCACCTCACTCTCGACATGGCGAAAGAACTGTCCATGGTCGAGAACAACGACCAGGGTCGGCAGGCGCGCCGCTACTTTATCGAGGCCGAGAAACGGCTGTGGCAGGGAGTCCAGCGGCAGAGAAGCGATATCACCATGCTACCCATCCCCTTCGGCAAGGCCGTCAAACTCATGAGCGAGTTCAAGCGGGCGTCCAAAGTCATGGGCATCACCAACCCGGACCAACAGGTGGATTTCGCCGTGCGCGCCATGGAAGAGCATTACCACATCGATTTCGAGGCGATTATGAAGATCGACACTCCGCGCCCAGGGGACCACCGCTACCGCTCGCCCGCCGTGATCGGCAAGATGGTGAGCAAACTGCTGGGCACCCAGCGGGCATTCAGCTCCCGGCATATTAACGATCTGCTTTTCAAGCATGGCTACCAGACCAAGGGGCCCACGAATGTCCGGCCCTGGTTTCCGAGCTTTTGGGGGGAGGGCTACTCGCTGTTCGAGAACACCGGCAAGCGGTTCTCCTATGGCCGGCCGATCCAGGAACTGCGGTGGAGCCCCGAGATCGCGGAATGCCTGGCGGACATTCTCTATCGGGAGGCCAAGGGTGAGGTATCCGCACGCAGTCATCGCGGGACGATCCACTTTCCGCGTGCGTGAGACGGTTGCCGTCTAAAAACCTGAAAAAAGATCGCCAAAAAAGTACGAACTCTCCCCTTCATGGCCTAACCCAGAAAAAATCATCAGGTGGTTCCATGGCAAAGCCAACACTTCCCAAGCATCCATCTCGCTCTGATCTGCAGGCGCAGACATCGGCGTTGCGGGCCAATGGCCTGGATACCGAAGGATACCAGCGGTTATCCAGGATCAGCATCTGGCTGGCGGCAGCGGGCTTTACAGTTGCTTTCGCGCTGTCCGTCGTGGTGCTGATCCAGGCCTCCGAAGCCGTCCACACTCGAAATTACATCACCACCACGCAAGGGACGGTATCGCCCCTACCACTACTACACCGGGGCCCTGCCCATGAATAAGGAAACACCACCGCCCGCATCGGAGCCTACTCCTTTGGAGTGGATATCGGTCAGTCGGGCCGCCTGGCACAACCTTTTTCAGGTATCGGCACTGGCAGCGGCTGGCGGATGGGTTGTCGCTGCGATTCTGGGCGGCGTGGTCTGGTCCCTTGCGCACCGCCATCCGGAGGTCAAATATTTCCCGGTTTCTCCCGCCGGGGTCCTGCTCAAGGCGGTCCCGCTGGATCGGCCATTGCTTTCTGATTCGGCCATCCTGACCGGAGCCGAGACTGCCGTCATATCCTCGTTCAACATGAACTGGAAGGATTGGCGCATGCGCATGCAGAACGCCCAGCGATGGTTCACGCCGCAGGGATTCACCGCATACCAGGACATTATGACCAACTCGGGCGACCTAGAAGCCGTCCGCCAGCGGCGTCTGGTCCTGTCCGTGGCGGTGATCGGCAGTCCGGTGGTGAAGCAGTCGGGCATTTTGAGTGGTACCCATCTGTATGCCTGGAAAGTCCAGATTCCGGTGCGCCTCGCGTTCGAGTCTTCTGATGTGAACAACAGCAAGGCCAGACTGCTGACCATCGTGGTGGTACGCGCCAACATTCTTTCCCAACCGCGTGGCTGGGCCATCGCCAGCATGGTGTTCGGTCCCATGTCCTACCATGAATAAAGGATCCGCCATGCAAACCGCGCAGTCTTTTGTTCTTCTTGCGAGTGTGTTGGCGGTTTTGGGTAGCGGAATCGCCACGGCTGGGGTTATCACTACCGCTCCGATGAGCACCGATCCCGCACCGCTAGCGCCGGGCACGGTCACGCCCATTGCGATCCCTCCGGCCGCGGCACCCAAGCCAGCCCCGGCGCCTGCATCCGCCGTGGCCCCGGCGTCCATGCAGTCGCCCAGCTACGGGCCGGCTGGCAGCAACGGGGCAGCCCCGGGCGCGGCGAACAACGGGCAGCCTGCGGCGGTGCAACTCCCGCCCTTGCCGGAATCGCAGGCATTCCAGGGTACGCTGCAATCGACTATGCCATTGACGCCGGCGCAGATCGCGCAGCTTCGTCAGCAAATCAACCAGAATCGCCGTGCCGAGGAAGCGCCGCTGTCTCCCGCGCAGCCGATCCAGTCCACGATCAACGCCCGTCTGGGGGTGGGCAGTCCGCCCGCGATCTCGGTGCAATCCGGTTATGTCTCCACACTGAACGTAGTGGACGCCTATGGCCGGCCCTGGCCCATCGTGCGCAAATCGGTGGGCAATCCCAAGGCATTCACGGTCTCGGTCGCGGGGAATTCCGCCGCCATCAGCGACCTGCAGCCCTACGCGCAAAGCGATCTGGCCTTGTATCTGGAAGGGGAGGCCACCCCGCTCATGGTGGCCCTGGTGCCGGGCAGCATGAATGCCGAAGGCGGCGGCGAGGTGGATTATTCCGTGCGCTTGCGCGTGGATACCCTGGAGCCTGGATTACCGGTCCCCGCGGGTGGCGTTTCCGGCGGCGGCAATTACACGAACACCTTGTTGTCGCTGGCCCAGGACGTCGCGCCCGACGGGGCAAAGCCCCTGGATGTCGTCGGCGATCCGGCCCGCATCGAGGCATGGCTCTGGCGCGGCCCGCGTGGAGTGCGGGTATTGATTCGTGCGCCCGGCACCGTCATTGCACCGGCGTGGATTGCCACCATGCAGGGGACTGCCGACATGCAGGCGTGGGTATTGCCGGATGTGCGGGTATTCACCTTGAGCCGCAACGGGCGTCCGCAGACGATCACGCTGCGACGCTATGGGTACCAGAAAAACGCAAGGCCGGAGGGGCGTTATGGAACCGAATGATCCAATTCAGGGGCAGAATGTGGACCCGTTACCGGTGCTGGAAAATCCGTCCGGGAATGCCGGTAGCGATGGGCAAGGCGGATCCGGCGCGGTGGCGGAAGAGCGTCCAGGGAATCCTCCCGCAACCAATCCTGCCGAGCCGCCGGCACCAACCAGGCACCCCCGGCGCGGCGCGGTTTCCGTCCTGAAAGAAAAATGGAACGGTCCCCAGCGTCCCTATCTGATCCTGGGCGCAATCGGTTTGGTCGTGTTGGGGGGAATTGCGGCGGATATCCTGGCCCCGGTCCCGTCTCCCATTGCCAAGCCCGTAGATGTGGGCGTTCAGGTCCCGGCCATGTCGTCGGTGCCCGGCGGAGCGGCAACGCCGCACTACAATGCGATCGTATCGCAGGCCAACAGCGAGGGTGCGCAAGCCGCGTTGGCGCATAACCAGTCCTTCATGCCGACGGTGGGGACCCTGCGCAAGAGAATGCCGCCCCCAAAACCAACCCCCACCGTTCCCATGGGGGAAACCACGCCGCCGCCATTGCCGGTATCCCTGCCCCGGTACGGGGCGTATCCCGGGCAGTCCGCCATGAATGCCGAAATTAAGCGCATCACGGAGGGGATGAAGCCGGTTGCAGCCGTGTCGGTGAACATCACCGGCAAGCTCAAGGGCATGACCTATCCGACCGCGACGAACGCCAGCGCGGGCCTCACGGCCGGCACGGTCAGCACTGCGCCTGTGATACTGGCCCAGCCGGGGCACATCGGCTTCGCGGTGCTCGATACCAGCATCAAGAGCACGGAACCTGGTCCGGTCATGGCGACCATCGAGACCGGGCGGTTTGCCGGCGGGAAGCTCCTGGGAGGGTTTGTCCGCCATGCGGGCAGGGTGGTGATCGAGTTCAACGAACTGACGATGGACCATCAAACTTATTCCATACAGGCCGTGGCCATCACCATGGATACCGCCCGTACAGCGTTATCCACCTATACCAATTATCATGTCCTGTACCGCTATGGCTGGCTGATCGGCGCGGCGGTTCTGGAAGGATTGAACAATGCGTTGCAGAGCGCGAACACGAGTACCTATCTGAGCGGATCCGGGTTGGCATCCGTCACTCATTCGTTGAGTAACGGCCAGATTGCGTTGTCGGCCATTGGCAATGTCGGGAGCGTCCTGGCTCCGATCATGCAGCAACGGTTCGCCACTCCGCCGACGGTACACGTCAAGGCCGGCACCGGCATCGGCATCCTGTTCATGAAACCGGTAGAGGAGAAGACATCATGAGGAATGGCGCTGTGGCTGAATGTTGGGACGTCCCGGAACCGATAGATCAGGTGATTACGGAGGCGAGGCACGCCTGGGAGTCTGGACAGAAGGAATCCCCGGAAATCCTCGCCCTGCTATCACGGGTGGAAACGTATTGTTATCGCCTCATGCGGGCGGCTACGCAAATGGGCGAGGACCGTGAAGATGTACGGGCTACCCTGCATTGTGCCGTACTGGAATGTCTGGCGAACGGGCCGTATCAGGGTAATTGCGCCGAGGCAACCATGTTCTTTGGTCACGTTCGCTCCCGGCTGATCCCTTCCGCCCGCAAATCCATGCGACACGCCTCTCAGCGGACCTATAAGGACATTGACGAGGACGACCTCGAAGGAAGCGCCCAGATCTTTCCGTCTGAACATCTGCAGGAACTGCGTTTGCGTCGCTTGAAAGGCTGGTTGTCCGAACGGAACCCGGAAGTGTACGACTGGTTTCTTCGGCGCGCGGCGGAGAACAGTATCGAGGATCTGCGCAAGGAGCTGGGATTGTCGCGGCGCGCGGCAAAGGCCCTGGAGGAGTCCATGCGTCGGCTCATCCGCGAGGGTATGGATCTGCTGAATGCACAAGACACGCAGGAGGGAGCGTAATGTTGGAGAGCGTAAAGGAAAAACTGCCGCTGGTGGGAATCGCCCTGGTGGTACTGGTGCCGCTGGCCCTGGTGATCTGGCACCTGCACCTGTTTGGCCTGGGGGAATCCGCGCCCGTGCATCATGCGCTTGTGGGCAGTGCCGGGTTTGCCCCTTCGTCCGTGCCGGCATTACAGTCATCTGTATCTGTGGCGCCCCTGCCTGCGGTCGTCAGTACCGTGCCGGCACCAACTCCAGCTCCAGCGCTGGCCGGTAGGCCATCGATGCAGCCGGTGACGTCAACCGCGCCCGTTGCTGCATCCATATCGTCCGCGCCCGGTCCGGCGAGCACTGCCGCAGAAACCTCGGCGACGCCTTCTCCCGGGCCTTCAGCCGTATCCGGTTCTGCATCCACGGTCCGGGCAACCGACGCGCAAGCGCTGATGACGCAGTTTCGCCGGATGAACCAGCATTTGGCCGCCATTCAACAGGAGCTGCATCATCCGAATGAACCGGATCATCCGGCTGGGCCGGCGCGGGAGGTCTACCGGGTGCATCGGCTGGGCGAGACTCGCTCTGCTGAAGTCGGTCATGCCGAACCCCTGGCGCACCATGTCCATGGGTGGTCCATCGAGGCCATCGGCCAGACCGAAGCCTGGTTGAAGGGGCCGGACGGCAAGACAGAGGTCGTGACGGCCGGCAGCCGGGTGCACGGTCTTCAGGTGTTGTCCGTGCAGCCCGATGGCGTGGCAACCAATCATGGTGTTATTGGCTGGTAAGGGAGGGAAGATGATTACCGCCATTACCATGATCGAAGACTTGCGGAACAACCTGCCGGCCATCCGGTCGCTGGTTACGGCCATGTCTTACCTGATCGGATTCTGGTACGTGGGCATGGGCCTGAAAATGGCTAACGACTCCGTACACGACCCACGTCAGCCCAAGGAGGCTATCTGGTCGCGCATGTTCATCGGCGCCGCCATGATCGCCATTCCGTCGATGATTACCTCATCCGTAGGGACTTTTTTCGCAGCCGGGAGTAATCCCACGGCGCTGGCCTATTCCGGCCCTGGGGGGGCGAATATGACGATGGCGGTGGAGGCCATTGAGTATTTCATCCAGACCGTGGGATGGATCGCCATTATTCGCGGTTTGATGATCCTCAAGCGGGTTGGTGATGGCACAGGATCGTCACGGGGGGATACGGCGGAGAAAGGGGTCACCCATATTCTCGGCGGCGGGATGGCCACGGCGATTGTGGCGACCGCCAAGGCCATCGGTTCCACCTTTGGCGTGAGCATGCCGCTATAACCAACCGGAAGTTCGAATGCCATTGACTTCCGCCAGGAGGAAGACGCTGGCTTTCCGCCGCGCTGGCCAGCCACAAAACGCACGAAAAATACAGGGAAACGATAGGAGAACCATTTATTATGGCCAATATTCAGCACATTGCTGATCGCATCTTTCGGCATGTCGATGCTGGGCATCTGGCGGCGGGATATTCCGCCTCCATGGGGGCACTGATCGATGCCTACGGCGACGATCCCGATTTCCATGCGTGGGTGGATGTGGTACCGGGCAGCGCCGTGGAAAAGCTGCTGGCCCGCATGGTGCGGGCCGGGGCGTGGAATGACCCGCAGTGGCTGCGTGAGATCCTGGAACCTCGCGCGGGAAAGCACGCATGCTGACCATCGAGCCCCACGCCGGAACCGCGCCGGTTGTACAAGTCATCCAGTCCGCTCGCCACGCAGTGGACGTGAACGTCTATTTTCTGTCCAGCCGTCCCATTCTTGATGCCCTGCGCGCGGCCCATGCCCGCGGCGTGGTCGTTCGGGTCATCCTGGATGAGCACCCTTACGGCATCCAGCCCTGGAGGATCCGCAAGGAAGCGGCGGCGGTGCGGGCCACCGGGGCCATGCTCCATTGGGCGCCGGAGCGATTCGAGGCAGTTGCCGGGCGCTGGGCGTATGACCACGCCAAATATGTGGTTTCGGGGCAGGCGGTGGAGATCGGCACGGCCAATTTCGACTACAGCGCTTTTCATAAAAACCGCGAGTATCTGTACACGACCAGCGCCGGCGTCGTGGTGCATGCGGCGCGCACGGTGTTCGACGCCGACTGGTCCGGACAGCGAGCCGGGGCTGGCCCGCGCCAGGTGCTGGTGCTTTCCCCGGGCAGCGGGCCCAGAATCATTTCGGTCATCGCCCAGCCCGGTCCGGTCAGCATCGAAACCGAGGAGATGGGGGACGACATCGCGATCCTGGACGCCATTTCCGCCAAGGGCCGCTTGGCACGGGTCATCTTGCCGTCGGGCATCAGTACACAGGACCAGCGCAATGTGGACTTTCTGCTGCGGCACGGGGTGCAGGTGCGTTTCCTGCCCAGAAAGCCGCTCTATCTGCATGCGAAGATGATCGTGGGCAATCGGGAAGCGTTCGTGGGCAGTGAGAACTTTTCGGTCGCGTCGCTTGATGCGAACCGCGAGATGGGCCTGTTGCTGAACGGACGGGACATTGGCGCATTGCAGACACAGTTCGACCGGGATTGGGCGCGCTCCCAAAACGAACCCGGCGCTACGGCGGGGTGAAGAGGATGACTCCCTGCATCGAAACCGCAGCCAATACATATCAAGTGTACGCGGTCCGGCAATAAAACTTTCCCCGAAAAAGTACGAACTTCCCATCTCATGGCCTAACTCCACCAAAGCGTAATAGCGTGGAGTTTTTTTGTGGCCCCAAAAAGGAAGATCATCCATCGCGCCCTAGAGGCGTCGGCAATCCTGATGTTGCCATTGAGCGCTCATGCCGCATTCCAATATACGGCACCAGCACTGGCGGCATCGCCTGCCATATCGGTAGATGACGTGGCGCACCATCCATCAGGTGCTGCCATGCCGGATCTTACGGGATATACCCACATACTGAGCAAGAAACCGGCATTGGAGCAGCACGGTAGCGGTTTCGCCGCGATTTGCCATGGGCACGGCACGTATTCGCTGCGGGCGGCGCTGCACATGGTCTTGCCAGTGGGTTGGTCAGTATATGCCAAACGGGGAACGGTACTGTCTTTCCCCGTTCATTACACCTGTCATGGAGACCCATGGACAGTCGTTGTCGGCAAAATGTTCAAGCAGGATGGGTATCGCGGAGCGGTTTGGTGGGGGAATGACGTATTGACCGTCCATCCTGAAAAATCAGTGATGCCGGTCACCCCTGCGCCCGCTGATTTACAGGTGTCCAGGTCAGCGGCTGTATCGTCAAGTATCCCCAACTCTGCTGGCCAGGCATTTGCATTTGCGTCGACTGCGGTGAGTGGAGCGGATCAGCAGACCATGCCATTGCCGCTGCATGGCGAGGATGTGAGAGACCTCATGGATCGTGCCGTTCAATTGCGCAGCCTGGCCATGGAGTCCGTTCTGCGTGAACTGTCTCATGCCATGGGTTATCGCCTTCAGGTGCAGGGCAATCCATCGACCGTCTCGTTGGCGGGTGTTTTGTCACGGGGAACGATGACGGCAAAACAGGCCCTATCGGCTATTGGATCCCTGTCCACCGTGGATATCACCGTCAACGAACCGAAGCGCCTGTTGCAGGTGCGGATTTTCTCCTCTACGTCCACTGTTGCCGCGCCGCCAACCGCTGCAACCCCATCATCCAGCGTTTCTGTGCCCTATGCTGGGGTGCAACCCCAGGAGACTGCATCGGCAGGACTTCCCGCCGCCCTGAAACGAAAAGTGACGCTCCAGCGCGGTGACCTGCAATCCGTGCTGCGGCAAATCGCCGCGATCACGGGGTATCAGGTCCGCCTTCACCCTTCCGCACCCATGGGCGTCATTGGCGATGGATTGCCCTGGGGGAAGCCCGTCGCGGCCGCCGTGATCTTGCACAAGATAGGGAAGCAATCTTATCTCGACGTGCAGGTCTTGCCTCAAGCCCGCCGCATCAACGTCACCGTGAATTTGTGAGGAAAAATCATGCTTCAAATTATCACGTCTCCTGACACGCAGAGCCAGCAACCACCGGCCATCGTGCGGACAGTTCTCGCCAGCGGCACGGCAACGCCCACGCCAGACCTGCACGGGTTTCAGAAGCGATTTACCAAGGAGCCAGTTTTGGCCCAGCATGGTGTTGGCATCGCCGAAGCTTGCCATGGCGGCGGCATCATGACCGTGCGCCAGGCCATCCGGAAACTTCTACCCGAGGGCTGGACAGTCTACAGCAGACCGGGGGTTCTTCTTGGGCTGAACACGCACTACTCCTGCAAGGGCGGCAAGCCCTGGACCACTGCCCTGCAGCATGCCCTCCGGAATGTCGGCTTTCATGGCGCGATTTACTGGGGCTCCAATGACATGACGGTTTGGGTGCCGGCCGCGACTCCGCCCGATCTGTCCGGCTACGAACCAGCGTCGCTGAAAGCCCATGCCCCCCAGGATAATCAACTCACGGTTGGACACGCTGGAAAAATCGTGGCAACCGCTCCGAAGGATGCAACTGCCGTACAAACAACGGCCCCCTTGCCAATCCCATCCCTGGCCGGTGCCACCCCCGTCTTCCTCCTTCCCAAAGGGACCATGCTGCTGACTGACATTCAGAAATGGGCCAGGCAATCCGGATGGGCCGTGGATTGGCAGGTTCCGGAAGATTGGCAGCAATTAAACACATCCAGTTTTAGTGGAAATTTTCAGGAAGCGGTGAGCCAAGTAGTTCAGGCTTTGGCGGCCAAAGTTAATATTCATGCGGTATTCCATACCGCAAATAAAGTCGTGGTGATCAGCGGCGCTGGGGGTGGCGAATGAAGTTGCGGGATTAACCAGAGTTTTTGTGATGTTCATTGAAAGGAGTTCACTGAAAGGAGAAGCGCAATGTGGAAGAAAGCGATGTTGGGTGTGGTGTTGGGGTTGGCGATGGTTCCGGTGGCGGCGACGGCCGGCACCAGGCATCTGCCCCGCAATGAGGCGCTGGTGCGTGTGAATACGCCCGGAAGTTCCCTGCCCGTGGTGTTGGAAAAGGGGATGACCGCTCCCGTCACCATGGTTGAGAGTGCTGGTCAGCAGCAGTGGGAAAGCATCAAAGGCTCTGTACGCGATATGGGCAAAGCGGTGGCTTATCGTTTCCGGATTCGCGGTGCTTATTCGGGTAAGGCGGAAATCGTGCATGGTTTGATGCCGCTCCGCAATGGCGTTGCCACCATCGCGTTGCGGTCTGGCATAGTGCCGGCAGTGAAGCGCAATGGAACGCAATAAGATTATCTTGAAAGAGAAGGACGCGGAAGTTTGGCGTGCGCTGGACAAGATTGCAATGTCACTGCAAAACGCTTTTGACGAAGCATTGCGGAATGGCGGAGAGCGTGAGCCGTGGGATGTTGCAATCAACATCGTTGAGGAACATCCCGACGATTTTTTGGTACAGCAGCTAGGTGAAACAATAATTGATTTGGTTAAAAACTTATATTCCACCCATGCGCTTGTTAAGGGTTAGTTGGTGATTGATTTTCTCTGTAACTGCGCGAGACTTCATCATGTATGATTTTATACATTTGGGCCGCTTTTTTCGCCACATCTTCAACTGTTGTTCTTCTTTCTGTCCCAGCAATGTTGTATTGGGACCAAATAGCTTTGGTCAAGTCGGCGGCAATTTGTTCAATTTCATAAGACATGGGAGCCACTCCTTGTTCATGTGTAGAGATAAGGGAATATCAATATACCTGAGCGGGGTGCCTCCCACCAAATTACTTCCCACCAAATTACTGAGGGCCGCCTGACATGCTCGCCTGCCTAGCCGAAGTCTCGACCGCATACCACGTCCCGGTCCCGGCCATCGAGCGGGTGCTCGGCGCGGCAAAGTCCGCGCATGGTTCGCCCTCCGCAGGAGTCGGCCCCATGGGTATTCCCGCGGCATGGCTGCCAGTGCTTGGCGCCTACGGATTTCCGGTGGACGCCGTCCGCAAGGACCCCTGCTGGGGCATCGCCGCCGGCGCGTGGATTCTCGCGGTGGAGCGGCTGTATGCGGGCGGCGGGGGCGGGAACGGAGTTTCCGAACGGGGGCGCTTCGTCTACCCGGGCGCGATTCCATCGATCCCTGGACGGTATGCGCGATGGGCCACCCAGGCGGCGGCGGCCACCGGAGTTCCCGCAGCGATGATTCTGGCCGTGGCCGCGCAGGAGAGCGGGTTCCATCCAGGCGCGGTGTCGCCCGCGGGCGCCCAGGGGCTCATGCAGTTCATGCCTGCTACATGGGCGAGATACGGAGTCCAGGCGGACGGCAGATTAGGCAATCCGTTCAACCCCAAAGAAGCCATCCTCGCCGGCGCGCGTTACCTGCGGCACCTAGCCCTGGAGTTTCATTCCTGGAAGCTGGCCCTGGCCGGCTACAACGCGGGTGGGCAGGCGGTGCGGACCTGGCGCGGCATCCCGCCGTATCAGCAGACCCAGGATTACGTGCCGGCCGTGTTGGCGACTTATGAACGATTGGCGCGATAGAGCGCAACGGATTTAGGTACCAGCGCCGACGAAGAGGAGTCAATGGATGGCTATATCAGCAATACAGGGTGCGCATCGGGAGGACCTGGGAAAGAGTTTTCGCCTGGAACCCATTGTCGATCTGATCACTGGAAAAGCCATCGGTCACGAATTACTGGCGGGGCTTTGGCAATGTCCGGCATGGAAGACCGAGGAGTGGCGGGAGTGGTATGGCTTGCTGGAATCATTGGTGCCGGAACTGCTTGGCAAATTGGACGGATTGCTGTTCATCAACACGCATGGCGAACAATTGCTGGATACATACATCCAGCGATCATTGTCCATGCTGAAGCCGCAGGCGCGGCGGGTGGTGATCGAGTGGACCGAATACCGATTTCACAGCGATCGCTTCGTGGATGTGCTCTGCGAGCTGAACACCCTGCGCGGCTGTGGTTTCCAGTTGGCCGTGGACGACATCGGCGCCGGCAGCGGCGTGGACGGCCTGGGACGCGCGGGGGCGATCAATCCACAGTTTTGCAAGATCGACGGGACCTTCTTTCAGCGATGCCGCGATCAGGGCCCGGAGTACCTGCGCGGCATCTGTCAGCACCTCGCCCTGGGCGGTTCCCGGGTGGTCGCGGAATGGGTCGAGACGGAAGCGGACTACCGGCTGGCCCTGGCCGCCGGGGCGCATCTGGGGCAGGGATATTTTTGGAGCAGGGGTTTGCAGGGCTTGCAGCCGGCAGGCTCGCAGCCGGCAGGCTTGTCAGGTGCGGACATTGCGGAACAGGGAGAGGGCTGATGTACGACAACTACGAGGACAACCAGCGTTTTATCGATGACGCCCGGGCGCGGGGGGTTGCACCCTGCAAGGGGCTGGACACGTTCGTCTATCACGATCCCAAAAGCCGGGAATTCATGCTGGTCGCCGGACATCCGGACAGCATCCGGCTGCCGGGCGAGATTATCGACGATTACGAATCGCTGTGCGGAATCGGCGAGGCCGTCGATGTGCGATAGCCGCGCCATCCGGGAGAAAACAGGGAAATTACCGCGTTTATTGCCGGGAAAACCGATGTGCGTCGGCGATATGGTTGTTGCCGCGGCCATCCTCATCAAGGACCATTTTTATGCGCGATAAGCATCTGATCTTGAAATTCGCCGTCGCGGCGGTTGTCATCCCATTGATGGCCGGATGCGCCACGTTTCATCAGGCGCATGTGCAACAGGTGCGGGCGGAGCAAGCCATTACCCATTACCAACCGCCCGCCCCGCCGCCCGTCGTGACGGTGACGAACACGCCATTCCTGCTGGGCACTGTGGTGGACGTGCGCCATGCGATGCCTGCTGTCCTGCGACAGCCGGTGACGCTAGTCACATCATCCCCCCTTTCTCTCAGCGAAATCGCCGCGAAGATTTCCAGCATGACGGGGATTCCCGTTAGTACGGATGATGTTGCCCAAAATAGTGGAGCGGAGCGCTCCTTGCCCCCGTTGCCGGGAAGCGGGACCACTACAGGTTCCTTGCCGTCGAATGCTTTCTTGGGTTCTTCCGTTCGCCATGCCATTACGCTGAACTATTACGGACCGTTGGCTGGGCTGCTGGATAGCGTGGCGGCCAAAAATGGTGTGTGGTGGCACTTCCGAAATGGCCGGATCGTCTTCTTCCGCACGGAGACCAAAACCTTTTCCATCCCCGCTTTGGCCTGGAGCACCAAGGCTACGGGATCTATCGTGGCCAGCTCCGGTTCGGGCGGTGGCATGGGTTCTTCCGAATCCGGAATGGGCGGCGCGATGGGCGGAAATATTGGAGGCGCTGGTGCAACGACCGGAGTAAACCCGTCGATGGGATCCAGCGTTGGCGGCATGGGAGCATCGGGCAGCGCCGGCGGCAGTTCCGGCACGGGGTCTACGTCCATCACCAACACCTCCCATGTGGATGTCTGGAAAGGACTGCAAAAAGTAGCGCAGACCGTGGCTGGGAAAAGCGCCCAAGTCATCGCCAACGCCTCCACTGGCAGCATCACAGTCACCGGCACGCCGCCGCAGGTGCGCCATGTCAGGGAGTGGATCCAGGGGCTTTCCAGGCGGTTGAGCCAACAAGTGGCGATCACCGTGCACGTGTATGACGTGCAGATCACCAACGAACAGAACTATGGCTTGAACCTGAGCGGCGCTTTCCAGAGTCTCGGCAAGCAATATGGCATCAGCGTTGCCGGAGTCGCGCCGCCAACCCCCGTGTCCGGACAGGCGCCATTTTCCATGGGTGCGAACATCCTGAACAGCGCCACGGGCGCCATGGGACAATGGAGCGGCAGCCAGGTAGCTGTGCAGGCCCTGGCCACCATGGGCAACGTCTCGCAGGTCTTCGAGCAGTCCGCTGTCACTCTCAACGGACAGCCGGCTCCGATACAGGTGGCGCAGCAGGTCGGCTATCTGGCATCCAGCTCCTCGACTCAGACGGCCAACGTGGGAACGACCAGTGGCCTGATGCCGGGAACGGTCACCACCGGATTCACGGCCATGTTCCTGCCGCGGATATCCGGCGGGCGCATCCTGCTGGGCATGAATATGACCATTAGTTCCCTGATCAGTATTCAGACGGTTTCCAGTGGGGGAAACAGCATTCAGGTGCCCAGCATCGCCAGCAGCACCTTTCAACAGAGCGTGTCGCTGAAGCCCGGGCAAACTTTGTTGCTCACCGGATTCAAGCAGCACAACGGGCAGACGACCCATAACGGGGTTGGCAGCCCGTACATGCCCCTGTTGGGCGGCGGCGCAGATGCGAACACCAAGAACCAGATGATCGCCATCGTCATCACCGCGAGGATTCTCTGATGCTTTTTCTAAGCAAACACAAAATGATCGCGCTTTCCATCCTGACGGCCACCGGGTTGGTGGCTGCGTTGCCTAGTGCGGCGGCCCCGGGTCCCGCCGAATTACAGAGGATACTGGCGGCTCAACACCAACCCGCCGATCTGCAGGGGGATGCTGCGCACGGCGACAGTACTGCGCACGGTACTGGTGCTGCGCCGCAGGGGGGTAATGCTCAGCAAAGAGATCTGGCGACAACCCCGCCTACGGCGAGTGGCACAGGGTTTTCTCCCGCTGCTGTCGGCGCGCCATCAGATGCGGATCGGGCAGACCTCGACGCGCTGCATGATCAGGCGGCCATACTCAAGGCGCAACTGGAAGTGGCCAAGCTACGGTCCGAGATCCAGAAAACGATGAACACCGCGAGCGCCCACGGTGGGGTTCCGCCTGTATCCAACCCCCCGCTCACCCCGCCCCCCGCCGGTCCTGCCCCTATGCCGCAGGTGCTTGCCGTTATGGGGGCGGGGAGTCGCGTGACGGCAACCATTTTGTTGCCCAATGGCGGCGAGATGATGGTATCGCCAGGAGTACGCTTCCCGGGCGGCTGGACCCTGGAACGCATTGATGACGGCACGGTATGGGCCCGACAAAAAAACGGCAAACAAGCGCAAATATTGCCGCTGGCTGGTGGTGGTTCACCGCAAAGCGGTTCGCTGCCTTATGGCGCGTCTTTCCCCTCTTTCCCTTCCGCGTCAATCCCTAGCATGCCCGGTATGCCCGGCAATCCGGCTATGGGCGGTGCGGCTTTTGGTAATCCCACGATATACGGAGGGATCCGTTGATGAATGCCCCCGCAAGCCGACTGGTTTCCATCGGTAAGCGCCGTTGGCTGATGGGCATGGTCTGGCGATCTTATGAGGGAAAGCCGGGGAAATCGCTTTTACGGGAAGAAGCAGAAGAACTGCAGATGGATTGGGCGGCCGTCCGCGTGAGCGAAGAGGCGATTCAGGCGGGATTTTCCCGATCTCTTCCGGAGATGAAGCGTCCGAAGAACTGCTATTCCCTGGCAGCCATGGTTGCGGATGCGCAGCCGCAACCATGGCTGGGCATTTATCGTATTGGGGATGGCCTGTGGTGGTACATCGCCATTCGGGATGGACAGGCTATTCTGCCCGATGGCGACGTCGTTGGAGGCGAGGAAGAAATTCTGGCTGCCCGTGAGCGGCATGTCGGTTTTGGTGACTGGACGTATCTTGAAGGCACCCTAGATGACCTAGCCGAACTGATCGGGCGCGCGCGAAAAAAAGCGGCACCAATCCGCGCCTTGCGCGGGATTCCCGATTGGGTGCGCCCGGCGACCGGTGCGGGGCTGGCTGTGGCCGTAATGAGCGCAGGCGCATGGTGGTGGCATGAACGGCAAGTAGCCGAGGCCCAGGCGCGGCAGGACGCCTTGGCCCACATACGCGCCGAAATGGCGTTGCATCATGCAGCGGCTCCGGCGCTGGTGTCGCCGCTGCGCACCATTCCCAATCCCGATGCCTGGCTACGCGCCTGTGCCCATACCGTAGAGAGGTTGCCTTTATCCAAAGATGGCTGGGTACAGGCTGGCGTGGCGTGCGCGGGGAACAGCGCGACGGTGGATTGGAGGCGTGGGCCTGGTGCTACGGTCGCCCGCCGACCAAACGGTGCGCTGGACCCGACCGGCAACGCGGTGATGCAAACCATTCCATTGAATACGCCCGCGCACGGGACGGACAACGCGGCGTCTTTGTCCGATGAAAAAACGGCCCTGCTCACGATGCTTCAGGCGATGGGAGTCCAGCCCAGCATTCAGATCGTGGCGGCGCCCGCAGATCCAATCGCGTTGGCGAATGGGCCGACGCCGAAAGGTGGCGCGGCCCACATGCCGCGGGCCGTCCCGCAGGCATCGGTTTCCTTCACGATGCCCATATCCCCTTTTCCCATTCATTGGGATGTCCTGCCCGGCTTTCGTCTGTTGCGGGCGAAAGCCGGCAAGTACGAATGGGATATCCAGGGGGTGCTTTATGGCCGCTGAACTTCGCGATGGCAAGATGGCCAGCAAGCCCTTGCCGCCGCTCCCGGATCGATTGGTGGAATGTACCGCCCTGGATATGGCTTCCGGCGTCCTGTACGTGGATCTCCGGCGCTCTGGAGATCCTCTGCTGCTCACCTGGCTCGACCGGTGCCGGGCCGCCGGTGTGGCGCTGCGGGTGCAGCGTTCCGATCTCGACGACGTGATTTCCATGCGGGACAAGGGACTGGCGCGCTCCGTGCGCAATGGCGGCGCCGATGACGATCTGCGAGTGCGGCAGGCGGCACTGCAAATGGTGGACAAGGCGTCCCTGTACCGATCATCGGATATTCACCTTCTGCTGCGCGGCAATTACGCCGAGGTGCAGGTGCGGATCAAAGGTGATCTCAAGGTGTTGGCGAAAATCTCCCAGACGGAGGCGGAAGAGTTGTCGCGCGCCCTGTATCAGGGCATCGCCACGGTCAAGGATTCCTCCTTCAATCCGCTGGAATACCAGAACGCTCAAATATCCGGCGATGCCATCCTGGATATGGGCATGACCTCCGTGCGCATGGTGCGCGGCCCGGCCTTCCCGGTGGAAGCGGGCGGCGGATTCGTGGTGATGCGCATGCAGTATCGGGATGCCCAGGTGACGCAGTCGGAAGCGTCCAATGGGTTGCCACCCCTGCCGGATCCGCGCCGCCCGGAAGGCGATTTGCGGTTGGCGGAAATGGGCTACACCCTGGCGCAGGTGGAAAAGCTCCGTTATCTAGCGGATGCGCCCAATGGTGTGATCATGTTTACGGGACCAACCGGCTCCGGCAAAACCACCACCTTGTTCGAGATGCTGATGCATTCGGCGCGGCGATGGCCGGAGAAGCGACAGGTGACCATCGAGGACCCGGTCGAGTACCCGATGCCCTGGGCGGTGCAGATGGTCATCAACAACGTGGGCGGCGAAGAGGAAACCGGAGACGCCTTCGCCAAACTTCTGCGAACGGCCTTGCGCATGGACCCGGACATCATCCTCCTGGGCGAGTTGCGTGGGGCGGATTCGGCGGTGGTGGCCATCAACGCGGCGCTGACGGGCCATCAGGTATGGACCACCTTGCACGTCACCGATCCGTTCCTTTCCGTGGAGCGCCTGGAGATGATGGACCCCAAACGGCTCAACCGCCGCGTGTTCTGCGATCACAAGATCGTTCGCGGGATCATCGCTCAGCGCATCGTGCCCCGTCTCTGTCCCCACTGTTCCCTGCTGTTGACGGAACACACCCATGAAATTCCAGAGTATTTGCTGGAATCGATCAAAACCTATGGTTCGGTGGACCGTGCGCGGATCAAGGGCCCCGGCTGCAAGGCGTGCGGTGGGGACGGTATTGGCGGGCGCATGGTGGTGGCGGAAGTCGTCATCACGGACTCCCGTCTCATGCGGGATTTCGTGGAGAACGGCACCGACATTGCGCGGAAGAACTATCGCGCACGGAAAGATACCGACCCTTCCCTGATGGAAAACGTGGTATTGCGGGTACTGGAGGGCAGCGTGGATCCACGACATGTCGCCAAGTATGTGGATGTGGTGATGGATAAGGGCAAGGAGGACCTCTGATGGCTTTAGAACTCAAGCGGCGTCCGGCATCCGGGTCCTTGCAGTCGGATAGATACGCTCTGTCGAAATCGCCGTCCAGAAAGAAAGGCATTCGTGCATTCATGGACAAAATGGCTTTCAACTGGAAGACCCGTGCGGCAATGTACCGGCATTTGTCCACGCAGATCTCCAATGACGTAGCCGTCATTCCCGCGCTGGAAATGTTCCAGAAACGCCTTGCGCGCAAAAAGCGCAAGGATTCCGCCAATGTCGTTGGCGACATGGTACGGCGCATGAAGGATGGCAAAGGCATGGCGGAAGCCCTGTCCGCCTGGGTGCCGCAAGACGAGGTGATGATCGTCTCCAGCGGCGAGTTGTCCGGACAATCCAGCCGCGCCTTCGATCTGATCATCGAGGCCAAGGACCGGGTGGCCAGAGTGAAACGGGCGCTGATTTCTTCGCTGGTAACGCCAGCGATCTATCTGGTGGCCCTGTACGGCATGCTGTGGGCCATCGGGCGCTTCGTCATTCCCGGTCTGGAGCAAACCCTGCCTTCGAGCCGCGCGACCGGAATGGTGGCGTTTCTGTACAAGGCGGGGGCGTTTGCTAATAGCTGGTATGCGGTGGCGCTGCCGTTGCTGGTCGTCGCCCTCGTGATCCTGGTGATCTGGTCCCTCCCCCGATGGGGAGGCGGGCGATACCGTGCGGGCGCCGGTCTTCGGGTAAGGCTGGAAAGCCGCTTTCCCTACTCCTTTTATCGCGACATGCAGGGCTATACCTGGTTGCTGGGATTTTCCGCCCTGCTGCGGGCCGGCATGTCTGATGTGGACATTCTGGAACGCCAGGCGCACCAGGCCAGCCCCTGGCTGCGGGAGCGCTTGCTGTTGATCCGACGGCAAATGGACAACGGCAAGAGTCTCCCGGAAGCCCTCTACGGCACCAAATTCGGCGGCGTTCCGGCCGGGTTCCCCAACCCGGACATGATCGACGACATCGCCTCCATGTCCGGCTTCAAGGATTTTCCGGAACGGATCGCCAAGGTAGCCGCGCGATGGGCGGATGAACTGGAGTGGCGCACCACTGCGAATGCGAAAACCTTTGGATTTGTCGTGGAGATGGTGATGTACGGCGCGATGGGCTTTCTCATGGTCGCCATCAACAGCCTGTCTACGCAAATGGGGTCTGTTCCCGGCATTTCCTGACTGCCGGATTATCGGTGTTGTACTGCAAAGGGGTGAAATAGCATGAGTGAAATTCTGGGTACCCTGTTCAAATATCTGATGATGCTACTGGGCGTCGCCGCAGTGGTATACATTCTGCATCAGGTGTTGACAAGCAATAAGGTTTCGCAAACCGTTTCCGACATCACGCAAATGCAATCGAACGTCAACGCGCTGTATGCCGGTCAAAGCAGCTACGCCAGTTTGACCACCGCCGTGGCCATTACCGCCAGCGCCATTCCTACGGACATGAATCCAGCCAGCGGCACGCCTACCGACGTGTGGGGCGGTCCAGTGACCCTTGGTCCGGATGCCAACCCGCAATGGTTTGACATCTCTCTGGGCAGTGTACCCGTTGCCGATTGCACGAAGATCGCCGGCAGCATCGGCGGATACAAAGCGCTGGACGGCACCCCCGGGCCGTTGACTCCCGCACAGGTGGAAACGGCCTGCGGCGGGAGCAGCACCATGGTCTTTGCGTTTGGGCAGTAGGCGGCACGACACATGGCTTTGACGGATTTGGTGTTCTCCGACATTTTCGTGGCGCGGGACGCCGCCGACTGCTGGACCAAGATGATGCCGGACTCTCTGGAGCCGCAGGCATTGCCTGCAGAGTGCCGGGGGGAAGTCCTGGAGTTGCGTGCCCTGCTGGAGCGGCACGGTCCGTCGCCCGATTTCAAGGTGGACTGGAACGGAATGCGCATGCGGGTGGAGCGCATGGATACAGCGGACGGGGCCATTTATGTGTGCCGGCGTTATGGGGTCACCCCCAGGCGATTGGCGGATTTGGGCTTTCCGCCGCTGATCGCGCAGAGAATTTTGTCCGACGATGAAAAGACGGGGTTCAAAAACGGTCTGGTGCTTTTTCTGGGGAAGACCGGATCGGGCAAGACCACGGCATCGGCCGCCTATGTCATCGAGCGCCTGGAGCAGTTCGGCGGCGTGGGCTGGACGGTGGAAAACCCCATCGAGATCGCTATTCAGGGGCGGCATGGGAAAGGAGTCTGCTATCAAATCGAGGCGGACAATGATCATGGGTTCGGCGAGGCTATCCGGCGCATGTTGCGGGCGTCTCCCAATCTCATCTGGATCGGCGAGATCCGGGATGAAAGTGCCGCCCGGGAGGCGGTGTACGCGGCCACCAGCGGACATCTGGTGGTGACCACGTTTCACGCCAGCGACCTGATTACCGGGTTGGCGCGCTTCTCCCGGCTGGTGGGGGATGCGGGCATGCTGACGGATGCGCTGCGGGCGGCTTTGTACTTGCAGTTGAAAAACTCCGGCAACGGACTATCCGCATCCATCGGGGACCATGAATTGCCGGGCAGGGTAACCATGCCGAAACGGGTGTTGTCGGTGGACCCCTTATTGATTGTCGGGGAGAACGCGGATGGATTGCGATCAACCTTGCGGGATGGGTCGTTTCAACTGTTGATCAGCGAAGTGGGACGACAAAAACGGATGTTCATGGGTGGAGGGCTCCCCTGATGGTTTTCTGGATCATTCCGGTTTTCATGGCGATGTTCATGGTGGGCATCAATCACATAGCGGATTATACCGCAGTGAAAACTGTGCCCAACAACACTACACAGGTCATCGCCCAACAGCAGGGCGAGGCGCTCATGGCCTATCGCAACGCGGTCGAGCGGTACTTGGCGGCCAACCCTGGTTTCACCGGCACCATCCAGGGCGATATGGGCGGGGCCATTCAGTTGCCTTATGGCATGGCGATTCCTCCGGGCGCGGGCGCCGTGGTCTCCGCCGTGCAGTCCTCCGCGAGCCAGGCAGCCGGTTCGGCCATTACCGTGTTCGCAGATATTCGAAACAGCGCGGTTTCGCAAGTGACGAACGCCACCAACAACGATGGCACAGTGGGAACTGCTCAGACCACTAGCGACGGTGGCAGCCAGATGGCCGCGCCCGGGTTGAGCGGCCCGGTGGCCCTGCCCAGCGACGTTCCTTCCGGCGACACGGTGACCACCCTGCAAATGAACGGGAGCCCGCTGCCATGAGCGAGGCGCTTGGTGTGCTGTTCGCGGGGCTGGTTCTGCTGTTTTTCGTGGTGCCGCAAGCGGCCCATTATCAGCGACAGGCGGTACGACAGACGGCGGCCACGGCCACGGCCGAGCAGGCCATGAGCCTGACTCAGGCGGCACAGACTTACACGGAGAACAACTACGCCATCCTGCAAACGCAGGCCACCGGCGGATTGACCTCCATCCCCATCGCCCAACTGGTCAGCGCCGGCTATCTCGCCGGTTTGCAAGGTCAGAACCCGTATCGGCAGAACTGGCAACTCTGGTTGAACGCTCCCACGGCCAGCAGCATGGAAGTGCTGGTGCTCTCCCAGGGGGGTACGCCCATCGGCGACAAGGATGCACCCATGATCGCGGGACAGGCGGGCGCGCAATGCGGGTTCACGCCCTACCCAGGGGACTATACTCTGCCCGCTGGCGTGACGGCGAATGATGCCATCGGGGCCTTTGCGGGCTGGGAGTTGCCATTGCCAGCCGCCATCAATCCTGGTCCCGGGCATATCGTCTGTCAGCTTTATTTCGCCAACGGCCAATTGCAAACCAATGTGATCTACCGGCATGCGGTTCCGGGGCACCCCGAATACAACGCCATGTCCACCACGCTGAACATGGCGGGGAACGACATCGATGACATTGATGCGCTCAACGCCCAGGAAGTGGCGTTGAGCACGGATAACGCCACGGCAGTAACGGGAAGCGCCTGTTCCCCCAACGGGGCCATCGCGGCCATCGCACCAACGGCTTCCGGGCAGTCCACACCGGGCAATGTGTTGAATTGCGTCAATGGGGTTTGGGCTGCGCCATGAGGTCTTGCAGACGGGCACTGGGGACAGCAGTCCTGCGTAACGGTAAAAAGAAAACGAATGAACAGCTTTCGCATTAGACAACGGATGAGGTGATTTATGGGTGCCATGCTGGGTGCGCTGTTCGCGGTATTGGTCGGGCTTCTCGCTGTCCCGGCGTATATTCATTATGAATCGGAAGGTGTGAACAATGTCCGGATCGTCACGACCGCGCAGGAAATGCAGGTCATGGCGCAGGCGGCCACCTCCTACATTCAGGCCAACTACAACAACATGACCTTGCCCACGGACCTTACCGTGAGCGAATTGCAGCAGGCCCAATATTTGCCCAACAGTTTCAGCCCGATCAATCCGTATGGGCAGACCTGGCAAGTGCAGGTGGTGGCCCCCAGCACCAGTCAGGCGGGCTTGGTGGAAGCGCTGGTGACCACTTCTGGTGGCAATCCTATTTCCGAGAAGGAAGCCCCAGAAATCGCCGCACAGGCCGGTGCGCAGGGTGGCTTCGTGCCGTATCCCGGCCAGTATGGGTCCGGCACGTCGAACAACGTCGCCATGGGCGCCTATGGCGGCTGGCAAGTGCCGTTGACCAGTCCGTTGGCCAACCCCGGTTCCGGCCATCTCATCGCCCTACTGTACTTCAACAACGGAACGCTGGAAAATGACTACCTGTACCGGGTCGCCGTGCCTGGCCAGCCGCAACTGAACAGCATGGCCACGGCTTTGAACATGTCGGCCAACGACATTGCCCAAGCAAACGTCGCGCAGGCGCAGGTGGCCAACCTGGGGATGGATAATGGTACAGCGGTAGTGGGAAGCGCATGTTCTACCAATGGGGCCATTGCGGCGGTCGCTCCCACGGCGAGCGCAACGTCCACGCCGGGGAATCTGGTGAACTGTGTTAATCATGTGTGGACGACGTTAGGCGGGTCTGGGAATTTTGTGGCGCTTGGTTATAATGCAGAGACTGGCGGACCAATCAATGTGCCGATGTTCTATTTTTACGATCCATCTACAGCCTCTGCATTTGTAACATTTTCAGTTTACTACTATGATGGAGTGAATGGTGGCGTGGCGCGCATGCCCAACATGCCAACCAATGGAAATGTTCTTTGTGAATATTACTCTATTGGCGGTAGTTATACTCCGGAATACGCTGTGGTAATAACGCCGTCCAATGGAGGTATTTTTTTGCAGACTTATGAATATAACACATCCCCTTGGCCGCCGAACCAACCGGCGATATCATCAGCAAAGCAGTTTTACAAGTTCGGCACCTACACTTATTTGTATCCTACCTGGTACTATGGATCAGGTGGATATACGGTAAACAATTATTATATTTATAGCGGCAGTCTTTCGGCTATAGACACATGGGCTTATCCATATAACGGTAGCTCATACAATTATCTTAGCGCTCCAGGCCAGGATTCCACTTCGCTAAATACAAACTCATCAGTATCCTATTTGAATATTCCTGGCTTGATTCTTTCTCCAACATATGAAACCTCTACGTCGGGTGATCAAGTTATCGTCTATCAATCTTCATCGGTACAATCTTGTCTTGGGCAGAATCCATGATGGCGAGCTATAGAGGAACGCCGAATGAAGAAATACCTTAAATACATTTTAAGCTAAGCCTACGGAACAGAGGTTGTATGTTACCTTGTAATTTCCGCAATAATGGACATGGTTAATGGATCACCACGGACAAATAGTCAGAGACGCACTTTCCTCGACATTGAAATCCGCTATTCAGCATCATCAGGCGGGGCGGCTACAGGAAGCAGAACGTCTCTATCGTGGTGTTTTAGCCATAGAACCAAAACATCCGGACACCAACTATTACTTGGGTGTCATGGCTGTGCAAATGGGACATATCGAAGACAGTCTTCCTCACTTCAAAACGGCGCTGGAAGCCAATCCAGCCAACGGCCAGTTTTGGGTTGATTATATTGATGTCTTGGATCGCGTGGGGCAACGAGATTTGGCTCGGCAAGTCTTGGAACAAGGCAGATCCATGGGCTTGGGTGGGGATTCTGTAGACCAGCTAACGGCGCGGCTGACAGCATCCCAATGCACACTTGCGTCCGAGCCTAACCGAGATGAAGTATTTTATCTCGGCAAACTTTACGATGCCGGTAGTTACGCGGAATGTGAACGGCAATTACGATTCAAGCTGGATCAACATTCTGGGTGGGGTCCTGGTTGGCGAATGTTTGCCGATGTTGTCTTGCGGCAAGGGCGATTTCAAGACGCGATAGTCGCCGCAAAGTGTGCCGTTGATTTGTTACCACAGGATGCCGCTGCGCACGCAATATTGGGTATCAGCCTACAGAATGCCGGACTATTGGCCGAGTCAGACGAAATATACCAAAAGGCTTTGAAAATTAATCCCGGGTTTTTTGAAGTACACTGTAATCGCGGCAATGTGCTTAAAATGATGGGCCGGTCAAGCGAAGCTGAAGACAGTTACCGGAAAGCACTTAACATCAGGCCCGATTCTGCAGAAGTAAATTATAACTTGGGCACCCTATTGCTGGATAGCGCACGATTTCCTGAAGCAGAGTCTTGTTTAAGGATATCGGTACAATGCGACACAACGAATACAGATGCGATTGTAAAGTTAGGATATGCGTTATTCATGAGTGGTCATATAGACGACGCTGTAAAATGTTACCGGATGAGACTAGCGATAAATGACGAATCTGATGAGGCCCACGCGGATTTGGCGGCTTGCTTGCATAAGCAAGGTCAATTAGAAGAAGCGCGGAAACATTATGTAAGCGCAATTAAAATAAATCCAGATAACGCCAGGGCGCGATTCAACTTTTCAGACCTACTGCTTTTGTCCGGAGATATGCATGATGGGTGGAGTGAGTACGAATATCGTTTATGGTTGCCAGAACTTCAGGAAACCGCCAACGTGGTCTCCACGCTTTCCATGCAGCGTTGGAATGGTACGGATGTTTCTGGGAAAACAATTTTTGTTTATGGAGAACAGGGGTTTGGAGATTGTATACAGTTTTTAAGGTATATCTATTTACTGGCATGTAGTGGCGCAAATGTTATTTTAGCGGTGCCCGCTGAGTTGCTCAATCTTGTGCGACCACTGGTAGATAAAGGCGTTATCAGCCAGGTGTTTCATCAGGCAGAACAAATGCCAAATTTAGACGTCCATATTCCACTTCTCAGCCTCCCCAAAGCATTCGGCACGACACTGGAGAACATACCTCACGACGTTCCCTACATTTATCCTGATTTATCGCTGGTGGAAACCTGGCTCAAGCGCCTACAAGACGCCAAAGGATTACGGATAGGTTTGGTCTGGTCCGGCAGACCTTCCCACGGAAACGACCGCAATCGCTCCCTCCCCCTTTCCGCCTTCGCCCCGTTGGCTGCCATCACCGGCGTATCTTTCGTCTCCGTCCAGAAAGGACCGGCGGCCTCCCAGGTGGCCGACAGCCAGTTCCCCATCCTGCATCTGGGCGACGAAATCCAGGATTTTTCTGATACCGCTGCGATCCTCGCCAATCTGGATCTGCTGATCACTGTGGATACTTCAGTGGCGCATCTGGGTGGCGCCATGGGCATCCCGACCTGGATCCTGCTGCCCTTCGTGCCGGACTGGCGCTGGCTACTGGACCGGGAGGATAGCCCTTGGTATCCCACGGTACGGCTGTTTCGGCAGAAATCCATCGGAGACTGGCCGGAAGTTATCGGGAGGGTGGTAGAGGCCTTGAGGGGAATGGCACAATCGCCGCTGGCATGATCCAGCCCGGCGGTCAGCGCCGCCTCCTTGCCGAAGTTGACGCAGATCATTTCCCAGGGCTGCCGCCCGCAAGGTTGCCGCCCGCAAGGCTCGTCGAGGGTATCCATGACGGCGCGGATGCGGACATAGAGAGCGGAGAGGTTTTCCGCTTCGTTGTGGCAGGGGACGATGAAGGAGATCAACGGGCCAGGTCTTGGGAAGCGGAGACTTTCAGATTTTCCGCCAGAAGATGCTGAAAGCGGAGCGAAAGCGTTTTCACGCCGTAATAGTTGGCATGAATAGTGGCTTTGGTCTGGTCCGGGTTGATGCCCTCCAGGGTGACTTTCACAATGTAGTGGTTGACGCTCATTCCCTCGATGACAATCCGTGATGGGGTGCGGACGGTCTGCGCATCATACTCCATCCCGAGTTGCTGGAGAGACTCCTTCGCGGCGGCGGTGGTTTCGGCCAGCGAGTCCAGGTAGAAGGCAAAGTAGTCCCCGGCCCCATTGTGGTGAACGCCCCTTTGCAGGGCGCAAACCGGAGGAGCCATCTGCCCGGAATCGAAAAGATGATCTGGAGAGAACGCGCAAGCGGTCAGCAGATTGCCCAGCAGCGCCAACAGCGCCGAAGGGAGGCTGCGCCCGGCACGGGCCAGCCTCCGGTGAGGGCTTGCATCCGTCGCAGCCGATATGGCTTGTGGCTGGCAGGGCCTGCAACGGGTCAGCCGGCCGCAAGAATGCGGGATCATCGCATCACCCACCAGGCGATCGCTCCGAAGGCGAGAGTGCCCATGGAACTACCGAGCGCGAACCCTTGCAGGCCATGCTGGCTGCGACAGGTGCAACCCAAAAGATCTTTCGAGCCATTTAGTATTCCACGGACCGTTCGGTGCCGAGTGCAGCCCCCTTGCAGGGCGCAAGCCCGCCCGTCAGCGCGCGCCGCTGGGTGTCGTCGAGATCCGCGCAACCGCTCAAGCTGAGGATAAGCAAGGGTTGCACCCTGCATAGGGCACCAGGAAAAACCGCGGATGCCGCCCGCATGGGGTCCTCCAACAAAGCCTCGTCTCTCCGTATGGTCCGAGGAAGCGGAGGATGAGTCAAGCCGGTGGGAGGCATGGCGGCCAGTTTCCGCACCATGGGCCTGTCATCGGCATTCTCTGCGCCAACAAAAACGCCCAGCCACCCCCGGCGGCCACCCACAACGCGGCGCCGACGGTGCTCCATAAGGCAAAAGGCCGAAAGCCCATCTTTGATACGCCGGCCATATAGCCCTGCAACTGGCGCAGCGGCACAAGGAAGCGCCCGACCAGCATCACTGGTGCGCCGAAGCGATGGGAAAACCATGCACCTTATCCACCATGGGCGACTGGATCCCCACATAGCCGCCATAGCGTAGCAACGCCTTGTGTCCGTAGCGGTGGAATGCAGTGTCGAGGAACATTTGCCAGGAGCGATTAATGTTCCGAGCGTGGGACACGCTCGACGGCAAGCGCGAAGCCTCGCAGCCAAGGATCGAGGTGGGCGATGTCGAATGCCCCGGTCTCGATCATCTGCATCATCTCCGCGTGGATCTGCCCAGGCGGGCGTTGCAGTCGCCAACCGTTGATACGAAGGAACACGTCGGCTGCGGCAAACGCGATGCGCTTGTTGCCATCCACGAATGGGTGGTTGTTCGCCAGGCTTTCCATCAGTGCGGCCGCTTCGGCGACGATGTCCTCGTAATAGCCGGTCTGCGGCCGGAACAGCGCCGCCTCCAATGCGCCGGGGTCGCGCACCCCTGGCGCTCCGCCGTAGCGCTGCATCAGCACCGCGTACATCCCGAGGACATCAGCCACGGTCAAGTAGTCGCGTGCCACGGATTACTTGGCCAACTCACGGTAGAGGGTGTCGAACTCATCCAGGCTGGATGCGAACGAAGCCATCACGTGGGGGCGGGGGCGTTGTTTTTGCTGCCGGGCGATGTAGTCTCGAAGCGCTTCATCCAGCACCGCCTGGAATTGCCGCCCCTGGGCTTCGGCGATCTGGCGCAGCGCGGACAACACTTCGGGCGCGGCTTGAGAGGAAAACTTTTCGCGGACGACTGTGGTCATGGCCTTCTCCATCCTGATTCATCTTGATTCATCTTGATTCTTCATGATAGAGCAACACGCGCTGGTGTGCCACCGCCCTCTCGCACCTCAAAAAACGCCTCACGGGGTGGAGTGCTCGCGCGAATTCACTAAGATCCCGTGGCCGGGCGCCGAGGGCGGCCGGTACGCTCTGGCGGTGACCAGCGAGATGTCTTATAAATACAAAACTACCAACAATAAACCAGGGGCGCAGTTTGAATCACTCGCACCCAAGACTCCCCCATCAGAACTCCTATGTCCCGCGCTGGCTGCGTCGGCTGTGGCTGGGCTTTGTGGTGGTCGTGCTGATGGCCGGGGCCTGGCTGGCCTGGTCCGACTGGCAGGAAACCCGGGCTCGGGAGATCTCCGGCCTGCGGACGCTGGCGGCATCGGTGGCGGAGAGTACGCGGGTGATGCTGGATGGCACCCGGATGTCGCTGGTGCTGCTGGGGCGGCAACTGGCGTTGGGTCATCCGGACACGGACTCTGGCACAGAAAAAGCGCTACAGGGTTATCTGGCGCTGCAGCCGGATCTGGCCGCCGTGGGGACACGCATGCCTGACGGACGGGTGCTTGCGTCCGGCGTTCGCCAACGCTTTCTTGCCGACTTCCTGTCCACCCTCCATGACCCGGCGAATGCCCGGCGGCTGGGGCTGAACGCGGCGCAGCGGAGCGCGCTGGCGCAATGCCTGCATTCCCCGGGCTTCTGCCTTGGCCCTCCGGTACGCGACCGGCTCGCCGGGACCGGTCAGGGCGTCTGGATGATTCCCCTCTTTCAACCGGTCCCGGCCGGGGGCGGCGACCGGCCCCTGGTCGCCTTGCTGCCCCTCGTGGACGGGCGCATGCCGTCCTGGCGGGGGCTGCCCCTGCCACCCCACGTGTCCATCTTCCTGCTGCGGGACGACGGCTTTCTGGAAAGCCGCTTTCCGCCGCCCACCCGGACCACTTACGCGGTACGCCAGGACGGCATTGCCGCGCGCTATGTCCTTGCCCACCCGGGACTGCGGGCGGGCGTTTATCATGGCCTCTCCACGGCGGTGGACCAGTGGCGCCTGGGCGCCATGCAGCGGATCGCAGGCTATCCCCTGGTGGCGGGCGTGAGCATTCCGCGTTCCGTTTCGTGGGCGGACTGGTGGGACAGCGTCGAGGAGCCGACCGCCGGGGCGTTCACCCTGCTGTTGTTGTCCACCTTCGGCTACGGCTATCTGCGGCGGGTCGGCCGAGAGCGGGAAAGGGAACGGCAAAGGGCGGAGCGGACCCTCTGGGAGGAGAAGGAGCGGGCGGAAGTCACCCTGCATTCCATCGGGGACGCGGTGATCACCACCGATACCGAAGGCCGGGTGACGGACATGAACGTCGTCGCCGAAGCGTTGATGGGCTATGCCCGGACGGAAGTCGTGGGCAGGCCCCTGGAGGACGTCTTCCGCATCGTCCAGGAAGACAGCCATGCCCCCGTGGCCAATCCCGTCCGGCGGGTCCTGGAAGAGGGCAAGGTGGTGGGCCTGGCCAACCACACCGTGCTCCTCACCAAGGACGGTCAGGAGCGGGCCATCGAGGACAGCGCGGCGCCGATCCGGGATCGACAGGGCGCCCTGCTGGGCGTGGTCCTGGTCTTCCACGACGTCACCGAGAAACGCCGGCTGACCGCCGAGCTGGCCCATCAGGCCACCCACGACGCCCTCACCGGACTTCCCAACCGGGTGCTCTTCATGGACCGATTGGCCCATGATCGGGCCCAGACGCTGCGCCATGAGCGCCTGCTGGCGGTGGGCATCCTGGATCTGGACGGCTTCAAGCAGGTCAATGACCGCTTTGGACATGCCGCCGGCGACGCCCTGCTGCAGGAAATGGCCCAACGATTGCTAGGTGAAATGCGCTCCGGCGACACCCTGGCGCGGATGGGCGGTGATGAGTTCGGGCTGCTTCTCCCGGATATGGAGCGGCTGGAACAGGTGGAGGACGCCTGCGCGCGCCTGCTGGGGGGTCTCCGCGCCCCCTTCCATCTGGGGGACGAGGAGATCCCGCTGTCCGCCAGCATCGGTTTGACCAGCTATCCGCTGGATGACAGCCTGCCGGAGGACCTCCTGCGCCATGCGGATCTGGCCCTCTACGCGGCCAAGGCGGCCGGGCGGGATCGCTATCAATGGTTCGACTGGCCGATGGACAAGCTGCAGGAAGAGGCCATGGAGGTACGGAAGATGACGGAAAACGCGCTTGATCGGGGCCGCCTGCTGCTCCACTATCAGCCCGTGGTGGAGATCGACAATGGTCCCGTGGGGGTGGAGGCCCTGATCCGCCTCGACCACCCCGAGCGCGGCCTGCTGTCCCCCGCCGCTTTCGCCGGCGCCCTCGACGCGCCGCGTCTGGCCCGGCGCATCGGCTGCTTCGTGCTCGCCACGGCCCTGACCCAGACCCAGACCTGGCATCGGCAGGGCCTGCCCTTGCGCGTCTCGGTGAATATCAGCGCCCACCATCTCCTGGACCAGCGCTTTCTGTCCGACCTGCGGGCCGCCCTCGACGCCCATCCGGACCTGCCCGCGTCCGCCGTCGAGATCGAGATCACCGAAACGGCCCCTCTGCTGGATTTCGCCGGGGCGCGGGAAACCCTGCTGGCCTGCAACCGCCTGGGGGTGCGCATCGCCCTCGACGACTTCGGCACCGGCAGCGCCTCGCTGACCTATCTGCAGAAGCTGCCCGCTCAGACCATCAAGATCGATCAGAGCTTCGTGCGCGACATCATCAACGATCCCAAGGATTACGCCATCGTCTCCGGCGTGGTCACCAGCGCCCGGCTCCTGGGGCTGGAAGTGATCGCCGAAGGGGTGGAAACGGCCGAACATGCCGCCATGCTCGGCCACTTGCAGTGCCACTGCCTGCAAGGCTACGCCATCGCCCGGCCCATGGCGCCGGAATTGATTCCGGACTGGATCAGCCAGTATAAGCCATTGGTTCAGCAGGGGTTTTCTACCCCCCCCCCCCCCCCCCCCCCCCCCCACGGGCTTGATTTCCATTCATAATCAACGGGTTAAAAGCTTTATTGGAGCGCTGCGCGGCCAGGTCCCCTTTCCCGCCCTGGTCATCGAACCCGAGGCGGAACAGCAATGCCACCTGGGGCTCTGGCTGCAGGGGGAGGGGAGGCTCCAGTACGGGGACGACGCGGTCTTCTACCAGCAGTTGCAGGAACGGCATGCCCGCCTGCACGCGCTGGCCCGGGAGGCCAAGGCCCTGTACGACGCGGGGGATGAGGAGGGGGCGGTCCGAAAGGGAACGGAGCTGGAACGGGAAAACCAGACGTTGATGGCGCTGCTGCAGGGATGATCGCCTGCCGGCCATCCGCACCACCAGGGTGCGCGGCATGCCCGATCATCCGCGATGGCGGCACCGCTCTTTGCGCGTTCAGGAAACATAACCCCACAAGATCCATCGGATTCAGATAAACATGACAAGGTGTCGCAATGAATGATGAAGCTATCAACGGCGTGATCGGCATGGCCAACAGCATGGCCAAGGAGATTCGGGAGCTCTCCGCGCAGAATCAGCGCCAGCACGAGGAGGTGCGCGCCGCGCGGGAAAGCGTGGAAACGCTCCTCTGCGGACTCATGGATCTCTTCCTGCCCCATCTGGGCGGCCACAACCGCCGTGTCGCGGCGCTGGTCGACGAGATTACCGGGCGTATGAGACTCCCGGAAAGCACCTGCAAGGTCAATCACAACGCCGCCCTCTTCCATGACATCGGCATGCTGGGCCTGCCCCGGGCGGCCCTCTTCGCCCCCTGGGAGAATCTCTCCGACACGGAGCGCAACCTGATTCTGGCCCATCCTGACATGGGCGCCGCCCTGCTGAAACCCATGTCCTGGTATCAGGATGCCGCAGTCCTCGTCAGCGCCCACCATGAGCATTGGGATGGTTCGGGCTTCCCGCGCCATATCGGGAAGGAGAACATCCCGCTGGGCGCGAGAATCATCGCCGTTTGCGACGCCTACGACGAAATGCTGAACAAACCGGCGGATGCCCCACAGACTTTTTCCGAGGAAGAGGTGCTGGCCCACATCAAAAAGCAGCGGGGCGGGCACTTCGACCCCAAAATCGTCGACCTCTTCCTGGAACGAGGCATCCGCGGAGTGGGCGCGGCGGGAGGAAACCCCCTCGCCACGGAAATCCCGGTCTCCGTCAGCCAGTTGCGCCCCGGCATGGTTCTGGCTCGGGATTTGTGCAGCGCCTCCGGCCTGATGATGCTGGCGAAGGATACCCTCCTGCAAGAGGCCATGGTCATCCGTTTGCGGGGCATGCGGGATGACCATGCGGTGGCGGAGCCAATCTTCGTGCGCGTCGAGGTCAATCCGGGGGAGGATACCGGGGAGCGCGCATAGCGATCCAGATGGGCGATAAACTGGACCCGGCGTTGTCTGGGCGGACATCAGGACAGGGAATGTCCTCACCGGGGATGGAGCCGGTGTCCAATGACAAAATAATTTTATCCCGATTCGCACGCAACCCGTTGATTGTGTGTCGCCGCTTTAACGATCAGGCGGGGCAAGTATCATCCTGGGTTGCCCGCGAAACGTGTCACTGAGGGGCGCATAACAATAAAGCGTGCTGACACTATTTTGTCGAGGATGAAACCCTATATTGTCCGTTAACAGTTGCAGAAGATGCTGGGCCGCTTTTTTGGTGAAAAATTTTGCTGCGGACATTCCGAAACGCTCCCTCAGGGCCTAACCCCATGCAAGGCAGCCCATGGCTTTGGGTAGCCGACCCTTGCAAGGACATTACAGGAGCCATCGAGATGACTGTTCAGCGTCGTACCCTCAAAGAAGATCCCAATACCACCGCTCTGAAGGCACTCCTTCAGGATGAACCTCGACGCATTTCCCCTACCGTGCGCGTCGTTGCAGTGGATCCCGCCGTACGCCGTCGCGAAGTTCTCCGCGGTATCCTCCAGATCGGAGTAGGGCTGGGCACGACGCTGGCCGGCATCGGCATGGCCTTGGCCGGTAACGGCATTGGGGAGATGGCCGATGTCGCACTGGGTAACGTCTCTCCGGTCGTCCAACTCATCACCGCCGGTTTCTATGCGGGCGGGTTCACTATGGTTGGGCTGGGTGCTCACACCATGTATGAGGCACATAAGGCCCACGGGCAGGGGCAGGTGAAGGGCAGCCATGGTTTCGTGAAGGGGTTGGTGGGGGCTGCGCTGATTTCCGTTCCCACGCTGGCCGGACACGAAATCAACACGATGTTCGGCAACGCGGCCAATTCCAGCGTCAACGGAACGACCACCGTCAACATGAACTGATCGGGGTTGCTGCAAGGGTCGGCATCCCGCAAGGGGTTCAGCGACAGGGCCGGGAACACACCGGCCCTGGCCTGTAACAACAAAGAACGCAGCGGGGGGCTTTTGTTATGAGCAGACTGGCCAATCTGTTGGGCACCAGTTTGAACAGCCAGATCAGTGTGCATTCCGTCCAGGATGACCGCACCTTTGCCACCGGCAACGGCGCGCTGGTCACGCTGTTTCAGGCGGATGGGCTCATGCGCTTGCAGGGGCGGTCAGAGTCCGTGCGCCAGCAGATGGACAAGGAGTTTCAGGCGGCTCTCGCACCCTTGTTCCAGAAGCCCGGTCATGGGCTGCAATGGAACTTCTCCCGTGATCCCCGATGGGCCGAGCGGGATCTGGAGCGCCATGTTCGCCCCCTGCGCATCACCGCCCGCAAGCATGGCATGGGCACCGACCTGGTGGACAGTTACCGGACGATTGAAAAACGATTCGTCCCGGAACTGTCGCTGGTGGCCTTGTGGACCTATCCCACGGCCCTGCTGCCCCATGAAATCAAGAAACAGGGAAAAGAGCGCGATGCCGCCTTGGACATGAAGTTTGGGGAGTGGCAGGTGCCCAATCTGGCACTGCCGGCGTTGCCCACCTTGCACAATGCCATGGTCGATGGCCTAGAAGCTAATCTGGTCAAGGCCGGTTTCTCGATCACGCCGCTCGATACCGATGCCGCGGTCCTGGCGCTGCGCCGCTCAGTGTCTCCCCGCGATACCTCCAGCACGGTCTGGTCCTGGAAGAACCGGCCCCTGTTCAACGACACCCATCTCTTCGGCATCCCCATCATCGGGGAGCAGGTATTGCCCAGCCGGGTGCTGGTTCATGAGGGCGATATCGTCGAGTCGGATGGCCTGTTCACCAAGGTCATGACCATGAAGGTGGGGCCATCGCAAACCATTCGCTTTGTGGATCTGGTGGAACGCATGGCCCGCGAGGCGGGATTGCCCTGGTCGTATAGCATCGCCATGGTCCCATCGAGCGGGTCATTCATTCAGGGGCTGATGTCTGGTGCCGTGGCTTCCATTCTTACCATGACCAACAAATCCAACAAGCTCATCACCGATGCCGACGCGCTGGTCAAGGACCGCGCCCGCCACGGCGACTATCTGCTGGATATGCGCGTCAATTTCTCCACCTGGGGGGATACGCTGGAGGAATGCCAGCGCAATGCCCGTCGTCTGGAGCACGCCATTCGCTCCTGGGGGTCCATCACTGTGGAACCGGTTTCCGGCGATCCGGTCCCGCAATGGCTTTCCATGACGCCTGGTTTACGCATGGAAGCGCAGGGACAGTTGCACACGCCCAACCTATCCGACAGCCTGGCTTTTCTGCCGGTGGCCACGCCGGCATCGCCCTGGAGTACGGGCTCCCTGTTGCTGCGGTCCCCGGATGGGAAAATCATGCCGGTGCAAAATGGATCGGAGTTGCAGGATGACTTCGTGACGGCCTTGTCCGCATCCCCAGGCAAGGGTAAATCCGTGTTGGTCGCCATGATGACCATGGCGCACCTGCTGGAGCCCGGGCACGATCTCCTGCCCATGACCGCCGTTATCGACATCGGCTATTCGTCCTTTGGCACCGGCACCTATTTGCAGGTCGCCCTGGGCGACAAAGCCTGGCAGGTCACGGTCAATGCGCTGCGCCAGGATCGCTCCTTTGCCGTCAATCCCTTTGACACGCAACTCGGTTTCCGCCAGCCCCTGCCCCAACATCGCTCGCGCCTAGTGGAGATGCTGGTGATGCTGTGTACGCCGGTTGGTCTGACCACACCGCCGGAGGATCTGTACGAGACCATCGGGCATATTACCGACATGGTCTATGACCGGTTTTCCGACGAAACCCACGATGGCTCGCCCAAGCGCTGGTCCCTGGGACAAAACCCCGAAGTGGACGCCTGGGTGCGGAAGAAACAGGAGCTTGCACCATTAAGCGGCTATGATGCCCGCCCCATCTGGTGGCGGATCGTCGATGACCTTTTTGACGAGGGCAACATCCCACTGGCGGCGTCGGCGCAACGGTACGCGGTGCCGACCCTGCCCGATTTGATCCAGATCGTCCGCGATCCGGAAATCCTAGCCCGCTTCGGGAAGGTCGGCAAGACCACGGAATTTGCCGAAGGATTGATAGACAAGGTGGCCCGCTATCTGGAAATGGCGGTACAGGAGTACCCACTTCTCTCCCACCCCACAGTGCGCAACATGGGCGCGGCGCGGGTCAACATTCTCGATCTGAACGAAGTCACGGCGGGCACCGGGCCGGATTCGGTCAAGCGCACCTCCGTCATGTACCTGGCCGCCCGTTTCGCCGCTACCGGACACTGGTATGTCAATCCCAAGGAAGATCCTCCACGCGCCCCGGAGCGCTATCGGGCGCATCATCTGGAGCGGATGCAGGAGATCTTCGATGAGCCCAAGTTCGTGGTCTACGATGAATTTCATCGGACGGGCGGTTCCGTTCCGGTGCGCCGGGTGATCGACCTGGACGCCCGCGAAGGGCGCAAGTACAACATCCGCATGGTGCTCTCCAGCCAACGTCTGGCCGACTACGACGAAGAGTTCCTGGGAGAAAACTGCTCCACCAAATATATCCTTTCCGCCCCGGAGGACCCCAGCGATCTGATCACCCGCTTCCAGCTCAATGCCGCGGAAGCGGAGGCACTTACCCAGTTGCGCGGCCCCTCCGCCAATGGCTCGAACATCCTGTGTCTCTGGAGCACCAAAAAGGGCCCGTACCGGATGCTCTTGTCCGATCCGGTGCCACTGGAATGGTTGTGGGCCTTTTCCACTACGTCCGAGGATCGCCAGTTGCTGCGCGAGTTGCAAAAGTATGTGGACGCCGGCACCGCCCGCGTCCTGGCCGCCGCCCGGTTCGGGGCATCGGCCAAGAAAGTGATCGAGTCCCGTCGCGTTACCGGCGCAGAGGAGGGGGAGGTTGTGCCTCGTCTTGCCAAAGAAGTGGTGGATGCCTGGAACGCGGAATGGGCAGGGAGGGCGGCGGAGAGGATGATGGAAAAGGCGTCGTAAGGGGTGTGTCAAGTGGTGCCGCCGATGCCTTGTTGCGGCTGCATTCCATCCTGCTGCCCGCCAAGACGCCGCGCAAGATGCGACGATGGGACTGTTGACCTCGGCGGACCGCCTCGACCCGGCGCGCGGCGCCGCGTTCTCGACCTATGCCCGTTACTGGATCGCGGAAACCCCGCAACGGGCTGCCATCCAGTCCTTGCCGGTCCATGTCCTGCTGCATGTGGCCAAGGCCAATTATGAATGCAGTCCCGGCCTGGACGGTCGGCATGGATATGGGTATCAGCTTTAGGAGGCTAGCATGCGGAATAAAATATTGATGGAAAAAATAGACACTATCGTCACTTTCTCTTCATTGCCGGTGTGGATGCTTCCCGCAGCTATTGTTTGGTCAGCGCCAGCGAATGAAGCGTTTCATGTCGGCACTGGAATTATTTTTCTGCTATCCAACCTGCCAGTGATATATCTGTTATTTGCTGTGGCAAGAACGAAACGCTTCTTCCCGGTTGCTCCCTACGGAGGCAAAGGAGCGATTGTCAGCATCGTTGTTTTTCTGGCAATGATGTTTATGATAGACCTTATTGTATTCTATGGAATTTTTCAGTATATCCTGATCATAACAATTATCGGGAGCCTGTCCACAGTATATTATCTGATATCCGTGCTACTTTCATTTTATGACATTAATTATATTGGATAGCTCCATGTTTGATGTGCTTGACCATCAGCTCAGTCGCCCTTCGCAGGTGGCAACTTCGGCGAGCGACTCCGCTTCCGTCATGGCGACGTGGCGAAGCGCTGCAAGTGGCTCCTCGCTATTTCAAGTGGGTAACTGGAAGTCCAGCTTGCCCAGGATGAGGTAGGCCATGTTGATGAAGTTTTTCCGGGTCCGGTATCCCCGTGCCTTGGATTTGGCCGACTGCAGGAGACTGTTGAAGCCTTCGAGGATGCCGTTGGTGATGTGGCTTTCAAACCAGCGCAGGATGCCGTCCCAGTGATTCATGATGGTGTAGGCCATCTTGACCATGGGCGGCAGTCCGCTCTCCTTGGCCAGTTTCATCCATGCTTTGAGCAGGGAGGCCCCCTGATGGCGGTTCTGGACGGTGAAGATCTCCTGGAACGTCAGGCGCATCTGATAGGCCAGTGCCGTCTTGAGATTGCGGTCTTTGAGTCCGTCGAGTTGTTCCCGCTGCCGAGCCTTGAGGTGATCGGGGTTCTTGAGCCAGATCCAGCGGGTCTTTTTGAGATCGGGCTGGGAGAGCGCCTCCAGGCGGCGGACCTGATCCACGGCTTCATTGACGAGCTTCGTCAGGTGGAAACGGTCGAAGGTGATCCGGGCCTTGGACAGGTGCTCAGTAATCCCTTTCTGGAAGGCGGGCGAGAGGTCCATGCTCACCTCGGCGATCGCTTTGGGATCACCGCCATGGGCCTGGAGATCTTTCACAAAGGCCTGGACCGTGTGGGCGTCCTTGCCGGGGGTGGCAAAGAGCAGGCGCTTGGCCGGGAGATCCATAAAGAGGGTGATGTAGTCATGGCCCCGGCGGTTGCTGGTTTCGTCCAGTCCTACGGCGCGAACCCCGGCCATATCCACCCGCTGGCGGGCCCGGGTCACGTAATGGTCGATCACCCGCCAGAGTCGGGTATCGTGCTCCCGCACCAGACGCGCCACGGCCCGTACCGGCATCTCCCGGACCAGGGTCATGAGGAGGGCCTCAAAGAGCAGCGTGAACCCCGATCCCTCCCGTGCCCAAGGCACCGGCACCTGATGGACGCCGTGCTCCGGGCACTTCACCCGCGGCACCCGGGCATGGGCGGAAGCGTAGCGACGCGGGTAAAAGGACATTACTGCTTTGGGCTAACATTTCCCGCTGACATTCCGAAATACTCTCTCATGGCCTAACCCCTCCAGACGAAAAAAGTCATAGAAGAGGCGGTTATGGCGGCGGAACTACAGGAAAACCAAATACATGGCGAGGTCATCCCGAACGACCTTGGAGGTTATGATCTACGTCTCGACTCTAAGAACGCGGTCACTCCCCTGGGGCACGATGCCAATGCCGTAACCAGGCAGATTGCCACCACAGCTTTGCAAGTACGGCTGGAGCAAGGCGAGACCCGCATCACCCGCGTTTCCGTTCCGTTTCGCACCCAGGGAGGCCATGTGGCTTTCTTGCACTGGAAGCCCCAGGAACTGGACACGACACCCATCCAGTTTGCAGCAGAAGGCATACAAGCTGCGGTCCCAGTCACGCTAGAAGATGATCTGGCCCCGGCCATGAACCCTTCGCATTACTATGGCAATCCCGATGTGCTCACCAGGTCCACGTTCAACGAGTCCGATGTCCTACTGGACAACGTGGCAGCCATTCGACTGCTCAAGCAACTAGAAAAAGCTCCCCGGCCCGCGACCGAGGACGAAAAAACCGTACTGGCCAAGTATGCGGGATGGGGCGGCTTGCCCAATCTGTTTGCGATGAACCCAGGCAACATCTATTCGAGTGGCGGGTACGGATTAAGTGGGGATCGGTACCGGAGGGCATTCATCGCCTTGCATCCCACGTTGGCGCAGACTGGCGCTCCTGATGGGTATTTCCTCCAGTCTCTCCGCAACGAACCAGGGGCGGGAAAATACCAGGCCGAAAACCTGTTGACCGAGGAAGAATGGGCGTCGGCCCGTTCGTCCGTCACCAACGCGCACTTTACCTCGCCAGACGTGATCCGTGCCATCTGGGATGCCCTGGAGCCGGCCTTGCCACAAGGGGAGTTGCGCATCCTGGAACCATCCGCCGGGGTTGGGAACTTCCTGACCTTTGCACCCCGGTCGGTGGTGGATCGGGCATGGTTTACGGCGGTGGAACTGGACACCATCACCGGCCGTATCCTCCAGCAGATTCACCCCAATGCGCGCGTGCATGTGCGAGGCTTCGAGGATGCTCCACTGCCGGATGGGTATTACGATCTCATCATTTCCAACGTGCCTTTTGGCGATTACCCGATCCCCGACCGTCGCTATGGTGGTGGCAAGCGCACGGTGCATAACTATTTTTTCGAGCGCGGCGTGGATCTGTTGCGCCCAAGCGGGCAGATGGTGGGCATTACGTCCCGTTATTCGCTGGATGCCCGCGATGGCAAGGTCCGCGAGTCCATTGCGACTAAGGCCGATCTTGTGCAGGCAGTACGCTTGCCGGTGGATTCTCAGACCGCGCAAGCGGGCGTTGAAGTCACAATGGATATCCTGTTTCTGCGACGGTTGGCGGCCCCCCGGACGATAGCGGAGGTACGTGCGCTGGATTTGCCCTGGCTGAAGTCCGGAACGGTGGAAATTGAGATCTCCTCTGCCCGTGAGTCCCAACTCAAAAAACGCGGATTCGAGCACCCCAACCAGTTTTATGCCACCACCCTGTATGACGCGCACCCGGAATGGCGATTGGGAACCTACGCAACTGGATCCGGGCGGGCCGGTATCCCGGCCCTCGTGGTTCGTGGTGACCGAGCCGCCTTGGCGGAGCAGATCCGCGAAGCCTTGACCGTCCTGCCGCACCGATTGCAGGAATCCGCCGCGCGGGATGCGGCTATACCTATTTTCGGCTCCAATGCCGATGGGATTGACCACGGCACGCCCTCCCTGGGCGTGGAGAACCTTCTTGCCCACGAGGATATCAGGGAGATGATCGGCACCGTCGTGCGGCGCAAGGATACCGGCGCGCTGGGGATTGTCGATGGATCGAATTTCGACGAGGACGGCAACAAGCGCCTCGTCGTCAGCGACATGCCCGTCTACCAGTCGCGCACGAAGCTCTGGGAACGCTATCTCCCTCTCCGCGATGCCTGGCGCGAGTGTCTGAAACAGGCGCGGGAAACCGAGCCCGGTATGGACGGGCACGAGCATCCTGCGATGCTGCAGGCGCAGAACGACCTCAACACGGCCTACGATCTCTTTGTGGAAGCCCACGGCCCACTCAATAAATTCAAAAAGCAGTTGGCCGATGATATCCACATCGCGGCGGTATCCAGCATCGAGCGGTACGACGAATATACCAAAACGGCACAAAAGACCGCGATTTTCAGTCAGCGGGCCTTCGCCCCCACGCAGGAACCAGATCATGTGGAACATATGGAGGACGCCATTTCGCTCTCCATCAATCGCTTTGGGCGTCTGGATTTGCCGTACATGGCCGAAAAGCTGGACCAAACCGATGATGTGGTGCGGACGGCCCTGTTGAATGGTAACCCGCCCCTAGCCTTCGTGGATCCGGAAAGCCGGGAAATCCTGCCCGATTACCAATATCTCTCCGGTAACATCCGGCAAAAGCTGCGGGTTATCCAAACCTTGATCGACAGCGGAGAGGAAGCATCGGAGACCTGGGCGAAAAATAGGACCGCGCTGGAGACGGTTCTTCCCGATGACATCGCCATTGCGGATGTGGACATTCTCCTGGGCGCGGATTGGGTACCGGAGAGCATGTACACGGAATTTGTCAGCGAAACATTGGACGATCCGCGGGCCTGCGTCCTTCGATCCACGGTGGATAACACCTGGTCGGTGCATGCCAATCCACAAACCCAGGAAATCGAAGATCGGTTTGGGACTGCTCGCCGCAAGGCGGTTGATCTTCTGGAACGCAACATGAACCGGGCGGATATCCGCATCTACGACACGATTGACAAAAAGCAGGTACTGAATGGCGAACAGACCATGCTCGCCAACGACAAGGCCAAGGAAATCCGTGAGGCCTGGAAGGAGTGGCTGCCGAAAGACGCCGCCCGGATGCAGACATTGGAGCGCATCTATAACGATCGGTTCTCTGGCATCGTTCCCATCAAGGTGCGCGGGGATGGTCTCCAGGTAGAGGGCATGAATGGGGCCATCATCCTGCGTGACCATCAGAATTCGGCGGTCATGCGCTGCGTCCTGCAAGATCGTTGCCTGCTGAACCATGAAGTGGGGACTGGCAAGACCTATACGCAGATTGCCGCCGGCATGAAGCTGCTGGATTTGGGTCTGGTGGATCGCGCCATTTTCGCGCTGCCGAAGAAGACCATGCCGCAGTTTGCCGGAGCCGCCATCGCGCTGTTCCCCAATCGCCGCTTTGCGGTCATGGACGATACCCAGACCAGCGATGCCGACCGTAAGCGGCGGTTCCTCGCCGGACTGGCCAATGATCATTATGACGGCATCATCCTGACCTACGAGGGATTCAAGAAGATTAGCGTGCCTGCGGAGTTCGAGGAAGCCTTTTATATGGCGGAAGTGAACGCGCTGGACGACCTGTTGGATGCGGCCAAGGAGTCGGATGACCGGTTTTCCGTCAAACGCATGGAAAATTCGCGGAAAAACAAGCTGGCCAAGATCGACATCATTCGCAAACAGCGCGAGTCCGGAGCGGATGGGCAAATCAACGGCGCGGATGTGCTGGGCAAGAGGCCCGCGCTATTCGTGGATGAATTCCACAACTTCAAGAATGACGAGGTATCGGTCCCCGGCAGTTCTTTGGGCATCAATCCCTCTGTCCGTGCCTTCGATATGCGGCTCAAGAGCCGCTACATCCTGGATCTGGGCGGGCGCTTTTATGGCGCATCGGGCACCCCCGTCGCCAATCACCTGCTGGAGTTCTATGTGCTCCAGCGGTATTTCCAGGAGGACACGCTGCGCCAGATGGGTGTGAGCGATCCCCTGTCCTGGTTCCAGAACTTCCTTGATCTGGAGGCCGAGGCGGAGCCCGATCCGGCGGGGCAGGGGTGGCGTGTCAAGGAGCGCCCCTATCTCGTTAATGCGGCGGAGGCGGTGATCCCGCTGACCGAGATCATGGATACGGTTCGGGCGGACGAGGCCAACATCGAGCGGCCCACGCCCCATTACGAAACGCGGGTGATCCACAACAGCGATTTTCTGGATGCCTGCATGGCGGAGGCGTCCGCTCGGCTAAAGGCGATCCGCGACAAAAAGGTGGCCCCAGCGGTGGATAATATCCTGGTGGTCCTGAACATGTTGAACAAGGCGGGTCTTGATCCCCGCATGCTGAATCCCAATGCCTGGGTTTCTCCGGATACGCCCTGCAAGATCAATGAAGTCACGCAGGATGTGGTGCAACTCCTGGTCGAGCGTGATGGCTACGGTTTGCAACTGATATTCTGCGACATGGGCATTCCCAAGAGAGCCAAAGATCGCAAGATCACGAATGAGACCGGCGAAGAAATCGAAATGGGCGAGGAAGAACTCGCTGGCATTACCGATTTCTGCTTTTACGATGCGCTGATCGACCAGTTGGTGGAGAAGGGCGTGCCGCGCCATCGGATCGCCACCATCTACGATGCCGGTACCGACGCCGAGCTGGACGCCCTCCTGGGACGCGCGAATGCTGGCGAGATTTCGGTAATGCTGGGATCCACCATGACCATGGGCGTAGGCCTCAATGTGCAAATCCATATCACGGATATTCGCTTCCTGACGGTGCCGTATCGTCCAGACCAAGTGGAACAGGCCATTGGCCGCGGGCTGCGCCAGGGCAACCAGAACAGCGACATTCACGTCAAGTTCTATACCCAGGGCCAGCCGGAAGCCTATCGGTACCGGCTGCTGGACTACAAGAGCAAGGCGCTCAAGGCCGTTTTACAGGCCGACCGCACGGTGCGTCGTCTGGACCTGTCCAGCAATCTGAATTATGCCGAAACCATGGCCATGACTATGGGCGACCCCCGCCTGGCGGAAGTGTTCCAGAAGGAAGACCAACTGGCCAAGCTCCAGACCTTGCGGAAATCGCATTATGGCCGACGCAATCGCTATACTACGGACCTGCATTATCTGGCCGATGACGTGAAAGTGACCGCGCTACGACTGAACCGGATGCAGGCATTCATGGAGCGGGCAGCGGCGGTACCGGAAGACGCCCTCTGGTCCGGGAAGATGCTGGACGGCAATGGCGTAGGACCGCTGGCGGTGACGATGGCCATGTCCGCCTTCTTCACAAAAACCGTATCCCCCTTTGCGCATGTGTTTTACGGCGATCTCCCCGTGCGAGTCCGCAGAACTCAATTTGATACCGAGTACGATCTGCTCAACGACCAGGATGAGATCGTGTGCTCGGCGGAAAATCCCAGCCAGTTGCAAAAGATGGTACGGGCATGGCCGGAAACCATGGATGCCTTGCAAAAACGCATCGAGGACATGGAGAATCGCATCGCGGAACTCAACGTGCTGATGAAAAAACCGTTTGCCAGAGAGGGGGAGATGCAGGCGCTCCTGGCAGAGGTGGCGTTGCTGCGGATCGCCACCGGCATGGAGGAAAATGCGGACGAGAAGGCGATCGCCGATGCGGAAAAACGCCTGGAATCCCTGGCGCAGGCGCGGGGCGAACGGGCAGCCGATAACGCGGCGGATGTGGTGGAGTCCGTGAACAGGGAAAGAGTAGCGGTTGATCCCGAAGCCCTCCGGCAGATGTTCCCCAGGGCCCAGGAAAACACCGATGCCGCTGCCATCTCCTCGCGCAAGGGTGGGAGCAAGGCCGGGAAAGCCGGCAAGGTCCGTGAAATGGCTGACCCAGGTATGCCTCCCATGCGGCGGGCCAATGCACCGGGAATCGTTTTTGCGGAGCCAATGGCCCATGTGCCAGTGGCAACTCCTGTGCCGGACCCGGGAAAAACCGAACAGGAAGGCCTGGGCCTGTTTGGCGCTACACCGATCCCGCCCATGGTCGTTTCAGCCGATGCGTCCGCGGTGGCATACATTGCCATGATCGTGGGCTATGACGTGCGCGATTGGACCGAATACCGTGAACTCATCCGGTCCACGGTCCTCTCCGCAGTGCCGGATGGCTTACCCGTCCACGCCTTTATCGTCAATCAGGATTCCCATCTGGATGACGAGACCCTGGGGGCGGCCTTTGCTGGTGATTTTGCTGATATGACGCTCTTCCATGATGGGGGGCTGACAGGTCAGCAAACCGCCTGCAAGCGCGGTGACCTGGTGGTGACGCTGGGCAGCGTTCTCAATCAGAAAGGCCGCAGGATGATTCCTTTTGCGGAACGGCTGAACCAACCCGGTAGGATCCTTGGTTACACGAAGCGGCCCGCCTTCGGTTTTGCCGCGAACCGGATAATCCAGCCGAACGATATGGATATCGGCGAGGTCTTCGCCCGGTGGGGGGACTTGGCGGCCAAGCTCAAGTGGTCCGCTTCCGTCGTTCTGGAAACGGAGGCAACATCGGAGATCCCCTCACAACCTGTATCCGTCGCCGACATTCCCCGGAGCGTGGACGATATCGCTGCGGACAGCGGATTTCGTCGTGTGGCCGACATTCCGATGGCTGACCCCGCGAGCCGGGATGCCCGCAGGGGAGATCTCCCGGCAATGTCGCCGCCCTTGGCGCCGGCCGTCATACGCAGGATTCCCGAATCCGTGCGGGGTTTCCTCCCTCGCATCCAGCGTCTTGCCACTGAAAGCGCCCTGCCCGGCGAGGAAGGCGCATTTTTCGCCAACAAACTGCAAGAACTGAAAGAAATCATCGCCACTATGCCCAAGACCTACGAGACGGACGGGCAGGGCGACGATGCGGTAGTCTACCTGCATTACTTTAGCGGTTCGGTCGACTGGTACATCACCGAGAAGGATGCGGAAGACCGCCAGTTGCAGGCGTTCGGGCTGGCCGACCTGGGGCAGGGATTTCCGGAGATGGGCTACATCAACATCGAGGAACTGGTGGCGGCGAGTGTCGAGATGGATTACCACTTTGCGCCGCGAACCCTGCGCCAGTTGAAGCAGGAGAAGTACCCGGAACTGCTGCCGGTGCCAGCCGCGATGAATGCGGGTGATGCAGGTGTCTTGTTTTATCGCGGTGGGCCTGACAGCGCCATGCCGTCTGGCGCGAAGAGCATCGAGAGCATCATAGATTACGAAAGAAATGAAAAGGCCCTGCGAGCAACCTTGCTGATGAATGAATCCGCAACATCGTCACCGGCGGTGGAACCTCTTACGCCTTATCTGGAAACTCTCAAGGATTTTCTCAGTGCGGATCAGTTGCCCCGGATTGCAGGCATCCTCGCGGGCGAAAGCGATGTGATGTCGCCCGAATTGGCGCAGGTCAAACTCGCGCGTCTCGCGCAATGGGTGCAGGACGCGCCCAGCTGTCATGAGGCGCAACAATCTGGACTGGATGGCCGCTGCCTTATGGTGTACCACCGCGCTGGGCATCCTGGCGAGCAGGATTTCCTTACGGGGTTGGATCGCAGCGAGAGCGGCATACAAGCCTACGGCCTCGCCATTCGCGCCGGCACTCCGGTATTGGGCCCCATCGATCTGCCAGCGATCGTGGGGGCGGACGGCATTCTTTCTCTCAGCATGGACCCCGGCCCCTTGTGGACGTTCTTGCGGGAACTGGGCTATGCGCCAGACAGCGTGCGGCATGATGGGACCATTATCGGCAAGCTCCATGGCGATCCGCAAAAATGGCAATATTGGGAAAGCGAGGAAGTGCCGGCGGGCACAGTGGAAGCATGGGAAGCCGCTGCCGCCCGCATCGGAATCGGCCCGGATGATTTTCGGCAGCCGGTCTACGATACGGCGGCCATGGTGGAAGCCATGAAACAGTCGGGAATGGACATAACGCCGTTCGTGATCGGAATGACCACCAACCTGGCCGCGCTACGCGCCGCCATCAATGATGCTGGTGTGGAGACGCACGGAGCCCAAACCACTGATCATGGAGTTCTCCGCAGCAAGACCGCGAAGCCGATCGGGGAACGGATGGAAACGTCGGTCCCTGTGGCGGTCGAGGCTACCGGACCTGTCATCGCCCCGCCGATAACCGTTGCCGCGCGGAGTACCCGAGGCAGCCGTCCGTAAAAGCACTTCCGTCCAGTTCACCCCCTATTCACCCGACTCCGGTCGGGTGTTTTTTGTCTCCCGGTATCTGCGGACATTCCGGAAACCCCCCTCATGGCCTAACCATACCGTAGGAAGGGTTCCATGGTAGGTGGGCGGAGGTTTTTGTGAGCAAATACAACTTAGTGATTGCTACCATTCACGAGATTGCGCAGGAACGGAATGGGGACCTATTGGTATCCGGGGTCGTTAGTCAGGCGCATGGCGCTGGCTTTGGCCCTGGTGATCCATTCCAAGTCAAAGTTTCTGCCAAGTCTGCCGGACATCTCAAGCAATGGCAGGAGGACGAAAGTTATCTGTTGGAAAACGTGGATCCCGACGCCGGCACGTGCCAGCGCATCACCGCGGCCGGTGAGCGCGGCGCGTTTCACCGATATTTGATCGGTCCCCTGCAAATCCGCTATGTCGATGGCCAGAACAACAAGCAGTATTTGACCCTTGCCGGGGATATTACTGCGGAATTGCGGGAAAAGGTGGCCGAGATCGTCAAAAATCATGCCGCTTCCGTCCATGTGGGTCGGGATTTGATCCCTGCCGATGAAAACGGGAAACCCGCCTCGGTGGTGGTCCCCAGGGAGAAGATGGAATCGATTCTGCAAAGGATCGGTGAAACCAAACCGGATGTCACCCAGGTCATGGTGCGCGATGGCGACCGGCATTTCATGGTCAAGATGAAGTACGATAAGGATGGCCCCCGGCCCTTTGAGATGCCGGCGCAGGAATCTGGAGCACCTATTTCCTGGGGCGACCAGGTGGAATTAATCGCCATCGAACACCGCGCCCATTTGGTCAATACGTTCGCGTCGATGAAATCGTCAGCCATTGCCGAGTTGAGCCGTTTTGTGAAACTCACGGATTCCCAACGGGCCGTTGAGGGAAAGATTTATCCTTCATGGGATCATTTCGCGATGGGGTTTGTAAAAGAGCGCGCGCTCCCTAGCGGCGGCCACACGATTGATGGCGTTGCCGTCAATTCTCCCTCTGCCCCGGTTCAGGCGCTTCCTGGCGCACTGCCTTGTGCCAAGGCGGAGACAAGTCCCCAGAATATCATGCGCCCTGAGGACGCCCTAGTGGAGTTTCTGATGGCTGCCATGAAGAGCAAGGGTGTACCCGCCTTCGTTATTGATCAGGTGCAACAATCGTGGTCAAAAGCTGGAGCGTCGAATGCGGCCGAAAAATCCGCACGCGCCAGCCAGGATCCCCAGCAAGAGAGCCTGGCGGCGCCTCCTTTTGCCCGGTATCGGGAACGGGTTGCGCGCCCGGGAGCGGAGGCCTCTGTTCGGGCGGCAAGTACGTCGTTGGTACATTCTGGGCAGGGAGTGATTATGGTGGTGCCGCCACCGCCGCAGGCAAACGTCTCTTTTCGTCGTCCCCGAAAGCCCTAAGCCATGCGGCTGAACGATCTGGCACAGGCGGCGCTCCGCAAGCGCTTCCCGCAGGAAGACGTGGATGCGGAGGGCGTAGCGGAAGCCGCCGCCTATCTGCGCTGGGCCATCATCCGGGATGCAGCCCGTTTGCTACGGCCTTTTCATCTTCCAGTCATGCGCAGGATCGCGCGCGAGACCAATGAAATGGCGCCGCACCTAGGCATACCGGATATCGATTTGGGCCCGGGTGAATTCCTGCTGATGCGTCTGGCCGTAACCGTATCCACGCTGTATCTGGCCCGCCTGCCTGACGCAGGGCTGGAGTGGAATGCCTATCCGGCCCAGCGGCACAAGTTCCGCATGGCCCGCATGGCGGAAGTCAGACAGGCGGAACGCCGTTACCTGCAATCCTCTCACCATTTCCCACAACTTGCATTGGCGGAGGATGCTTCCCCGCGCCATGAGGAGGAAGCCTTACATGAGCAGCCGCAACCAGACCGGGTCGGCGGACATCCGGGCATTGCTCAACAGCCTCAAAACCGCAGCGACTATCGACCCTGACCGCCTGGAAGAAGTAGCCATGGCCACGCGGGCGACGTTCGACACCCTGGGGATGAACCGTGATCAACACCGGTGGGCGGTAGGACCTCTGATGGAAGCAGCGGCCACGCTGGCTACCCATCAGGATGCCGTGGATGAATTGCTGCCTGATCTGGCGGCATGGGTTCGGGACCATGCGATGGTCGGTCCCAAACAATGGGGTTTGACCGTGGATCCCGAGGACAGCCTGCTGGTCTCCGCCGTGACGGTGGCCTCCCGTATCGACGCATTGGTGCGTCAGGAGGACTTTGGCATGGGGCAGGGGTCGGCCAGTGCCTTTGCCCTGGACCTGATCATGAGTGGTGCCCGTTATCTCTACGAGCAAATGCTGCACGGCGAAGATCCGCTGGGGGCGGATAGGCAACGCTTGGTGCAGGCGGCCATCCGGGAGGCTATGAAGTGCCTGGATCCGGTCTGGCAGGCGGGCATACGGGAGTTGGAGGAACGGCGGTTGTCCTTGCCCCTGCCCGTATTACGTGAGTGGCTGGCGGTCCATCCCCAGGGCGTATTGATCGACCACCTCAATACAAGATACGGCGCGCAGGTGGATCGCCTGCTGGATAACCTGGATATGGTACGGACCCGCGTTGCGCAGATGCAGGCTGATTTGCAGGTGGGCAAGGCCCCAATCCTTTCGGAAGCGGACATTCAAACGAAGGATCGGACTGCACATCCAGTGGAACCCATCGCCGCAGAATATCGGACAGCCGAACCGTCCATGCTGGCATCTCCGGCTGCGCTTGCCGTTGAACCGATAGCCACGATGGCACAGCGTGCCTTGCGGAGACCGACATGATGCTACCTAGTAGGGATTCCTCCACCAAGCCAAAACGTGGCCTTGGTAGTCGTGTCATATACGGCTTGGCCGCCGCTACGGGCTTGCTGCCGGTTATTGGCATTGGCCATACGGTCGGAAGCAGCATGAAAACGCTGGCGGATTCCACGGTGGATGATGTACGGCACATGACGCCCGACTGGCGATCCGTCCGGGCCGACATGAAAAGAACAGCCGCGATCGACCCTTCCTTGCTGTTCCGTGCGCGAGCGCAGGTGCAGGGTTTAACCGAAGCCAGGCGAGTTGCGCTCATGCGCCGCTATACGGGAGTAGTTTGGCTTTCTATCGCCGGCGCCGCGGGGTCCCTGGGGGTGCTGTGGTGGAACATCTCCGGCGTGCCGCTACTGGCGGTAAGCCTCTATGCGCTCGCGGTGGCCGGCTATCGACTGGATGCCCTACGGGAGCAACGGTTGATCCCGTTCGGGCAATGGATCAAGGAGACGGTGGTTTGGAGCAGAAATGATGGCTAATCCAAATACAGGTGGCGGCGACAGCGATTTCGGGCCCATTTTTCTGATTGCGGGCATTCTGCTGACTCCGTTTTTGCTGTGGCTCCTGCTGCATCGGCAAATGGTCTGGCTGTGGTCCTATGTGAAGTGGATGGAGTTTTGGTGCATTGCGGTTTTCCAGGGGATGGTCTTGCATGGGAGCGCAAAGGTGGCTGCGGAAAACCTGACGAACTGGCACCCCATCATGTCGTGGCTGGTCCATTTTGCACCCGCTCATCCCGGACATGTAACCAAGTACCAGGTGTTTGCCATCAATGACCAGATCGGCCCCTACTTGCGTTGGCCTGCAGCCATGCTGAGCGTCACCCTGGGAGTCCTGCTGTTCAAAGCGACAAAGATGCGCGCCAAGCGGTACGCGCTCTATGACGTGGCGGTCGGTCTGTCTGGAACCTTTCCCTGGGGGCTGGTCTGGCTGTGGCAGGAAAGCGGGGCCTTGCTCAAGTCGCGGAACCCGGCCTTTGCCTATGCCCAACGTCCCTGGGATCTCTGCCGGGACCTCGCCAGCGCTCCGCACGGCGAACCCGACAAGGTGGAGGTGGATCGCGACCGCCTGGAAATCCGTTTGGCGGACCAACTGGGGCCCCTGGCGGATGAATTTGCCGCCTGGCCGGTCTGGATGCAGGCGCTGGCATCGGCCATTGCCCCACAAGCCATGAACGCAAACAGCAAGGAAAGCCTCCGGCGTTTGCGCATCCTGGCGGTAATCTACTATCGGGTGATTCCCAAAAAGGGCAAAGATTACCAGCCGCCGGAGCTGAAAAAGGTGCCATGGCCAGTTGCCCCGGATGAGATCGGATTCATCAACGGGCTAACAGAAAAACACGCTTATCGGCGCACGGCATTTCTCGCATTGCTGGCTCGGTCACGGGCGGTTGGCATGATGCCGCCGGCGTATTTCGCGTGGCTGCGCGCTGTGGACCGGACCCTGTGGTACGGCTGCCAGAGCCTGGGTCGTCCTCGCGCCTTTGCCGAGGGAATCGGATTGACGGCGCATTATCAGGCGGAAGTGGGGGAGAGGCGTCCGTTGCGGGATCCGGAGGTGGACTACGCCATCGAGGGAATGATTTTCGCGCTGCGCGAGGAGGATGGCACCGTGCGGGATGAAGAGAACCCATTTGCGGAACTCGCCGGCACGAACGGATAGACCATGCATTATCATCCAAAAAAATAAAAAACAGAAAGCAGGGGGAGAAATATGAGCACGATACGCACCCATTTCGAGGGCCGCGAGGTTACGCAGGACGTTCGATCCATCGGACGCAAGATTTCGGATGCCTTTGCCGCCGATGCTTCCTGGGTAGCGATGATCGGGATCACGGTCCTGATCTTCCTCTATCCCGGATGGGCGGACGTGCTGTCGCTGATCGCCATGGCCGTGGCCGGATATGGTTTTTATAGAATCCGCCAATTTGGCTGGCCGCTGAAGTCACCCATCTTTAGCAAAGTCACGGATCCCGCCGATCTTGATCCGGTCAGTGGCCAGCCGCGCCAGGCGGAGGGGATTTTTTACCTGGGTGCGGAACGATTCACCGGGCGCGGCCTTTTCTTGACCAATGCCGATCTGCGCGCGCACCTCTATGCCATGGGGGTGTCCGGCTCCGGCAAAACGGAAATGCTGCTGGGCGTCCTCTGGAACGCTTTCGTGCAAGGTTCCGGAGCGGTCCTTATTGATGGCAAAGGGGAAATCGCGATCGCGACGCGCGCGATCTCTCTGGCCAGGGCATTTCTGCGCGAGGATGATGTGCTCATCATCAACTTCCAGACCGGCGGCAAGGACCGTATCCAAGCCGAGGAACGGCGGACCAGTAATATTGGCAACTTCTTCGCCCTGGGGGCATCCACAGAGATGTCGGAAATGATGACCAGCCTGTTGGACGCCGGTCCCAATACCGACCGCATGTGGACTGGCCGCGCCGAGGCGATCATCAAGAGCCTGATGAAGCCGCTGGTCTGGCTGCGCGATTATGCCAATGAGCCGTTAAGCCCTTCCCGTTTCCGCGATGCCATCGAGTTGCGCGAGATCATGAAGATTTACCGAGATGAGCGGATTCCCGAACGCATCCGCGCCGGTCTGGATGGCTATCTCAAGACCCTCCCGGGTGGGATTCCCAAGCCTGCAGAGGAAGCCATGACACCGGCGGAACTCCAGGAGATGAGACAGACGATGCAAAGCACGCTGTCCGCACCGCCGCCAGCCGGTGTTAGTCCCGCCGTCTATGAATCGTTCAAGAAGAAAATCCAGGAACAGATTGCCGCCCTTGACCAAGGGCAATCGCCCAACGTCGATGCCAATGAAGCCACGCGGGAGGAACAGCATGGGTATGTCATCATGCAGCTCACCAAATCGCTGGGCATCATGGCGGACACCTATTGGTACATCACGGATAGCGAATTCACGGAAATTGACTGGGTGGATGTGGCGCTGAATCGGCGCGTGGTGATAGTCCTGCTGCCGACCCTGGGTCTCTCACAGCAAGGTTCGGAGTCCCTGGGCAAACTCGTCACGGCGGCCATCAAGGCGATGATGAACCGGGTGTTGGGTGATACCGTAGAACGACGGATTGGGGAACCTGGATTTGAGGCGGCGACCAAGGCCAACCATCCCTTCTATATCATCTTCGACGAGAAGCCCGCCTATATCGTGGAAGGCGAGGACGTGATCGCCACCCAGGCCCGCAGCCTGGGGTTTTGCGTGGTCTATGGGGCGCAGGCTCATGAGCACATGAAGCTGAAAAGCGAAATCACCGCCGCCGCCATTGCTGGAGCGGCTACCCGCGTCAAACTCGTGTTGGGAGTGGAGGATATCCCGACCATGGAGATGGCCGCCAAGCTCGGTGGCGAGGTCTGGAAGCCGGTGCAAAGCGCCTATGAGTACGACAGTTCGGCGGAGATCGGCGGGATGCGACCCGGCAATGCCGTTTCCATCCAAAAAGAGGCGCTGGTCAACCACGAGGAACTCAAGGCGCAGAAGGAAGGGCAGGCGCACGTGTTCATGTCCCTCCAACGGAAATCCGGCGAGATCCAGCGGCTCATCAAGGCCAACCTGATCTATGTCACGCCCAAGGAACCGGATGCCATTCACATCCAGCATTTGGCTCCCCTGATCGACCCAGAGAAGGTGCGCCAATTGCCGGCAGAGGAGGCGGTGCCGACCGCCGTAGAAGGACAACAGATGGGTGCCGCCTGGCAGGGTGGATCCGGCGGTGCGCCATCGGCAAAGCCGGAATCCTTGTTTGGGCTGACCGGCTCTGGCAATGGGACGGGAGAGGCGAGCGGCTTCGTCGAGACTGGATTATTGGCGGGGCTGGATCAAAATGCGCAAGCGATCCTTGATGCCCATCGCCAAAGCGGGCAATATTCCGAACAGGAATTGGAAGGCCTGGCCAATATCTTGCGCAATGCGCAGGAACTCACCAAAAAGACCATAGCCGGACTGCCAGTGTCGTTCGACGTGGAGTATACGGATCTGGTCAGGATGTTGCGCCATCAAGTGGGGCGCTAGGTGATCATGATGGGCGGCAAAGGATGTGATGTAATCTGTACAGATCATCACTGGTGGCAGGTCGAGACTTTTCTCCCTTCACGTCAAAAAACCTTGTGCCGTTGTTGTCCCAGCCACCGCGCCAACCGGATCTTGGCGGCGTCATGATCGGCGTTCGCTTCTTCGTGAGTGCGGAATCGTTTCACCCTTGGTTCCTCCAGCCCGAAGATCCGGCTGACTGGGCACAGCATGGCGTTACGTTCCTGGAAGTGTGCCAGTCTTTCGAAGTATTCCGCGCGATCCTCCGGTGTTTTCAGTATATATATGCCATCATGGGGTCTTGGTTTTCCCACTTCCCGGTACTTGCCGATGCTTTCCGTTTCGGACATGTGTCACCTCCACTGTCGAATGGCAGCATAACACTCTCCTGTTTTTCCTGGTTTGCTGATATCAAGGCGCAACCGCCGCCCGCCGCCGATCCACGGCCGATGCGGGTTTTGCGGACTGCCGGTTTTGCAACACATCATTCCAGTCGGCTCTCGGGTTTCCGTCGAGCCTTGGCGGGTAGCGAATTTCCACGATGAGTTCCGTTCTCTCCTGTGCCAGCCTGTCCCGCAAAGTCTCTGCCGCATGGACGCCAGCCGGATCCGGGTCCGCAAAGATCAGCAGATTGCGCAGGCCGGCTGGCGGCATGTAATGGATCATCTTGCCGCTGTCGATCACGCTCTGGCAGGGAACATCGTTGAGGATGGCTGCGGATATAGCTGATTCGGTTCCCTCGGCGATGCCCAGAATGCCCGATTGGGCGGGATACAGGCCAATGGCATAGGGCACATCCAGGAGCGGCGTCATGAGCTTCCTGGCCGGCAACAAGCCACGTTTCGGATCGGTGTGATCCACGATGGAAATTTTGCCGCTACCATCTGTCTTGAGCCATGTGCGGTGCAAGTTCACTATTTGCCCACCGGGGGATCGGCATATCCCGATCCACGCAGGGAAATCACCCAGGTGTTGCGACTTGGATTCCACCTCTTTCCTGTTTGCTTTGGGTACAAAGTAATAGGGCAGGGCGGGGTGTGCCATGAGATTTTGCGCGCCGAGGATGTATCGGTCGGGGATTCCGCGACCGCGCCAGTATTCCAGGACGGGCGGGCATTCAGCGACGGGCACCCATTCCTGCATGATGCGTTCCATGGATGCCCGGGACCTCTCGCGGCTCAACCTTTCCTGTTCCGCTTTCGCCTGGTCCCGCGCCACCTGTTCCAGGCGCTGTGCTTCCTTTTGTTTGGCGGTGGCCTCGTTTGCTGGCCGCCGTTCCCCCCGCTTTCCGGTCTCGATCCCCAACACCTCAGCGACATTGCGGGCGGCCTCGATAAATGCCCAGCCATAGACGTGCTCCAGGAGCTTGAAGCCATCGCCGGCTAACGGTTCACCCCCGCCTTGCGAGCACAGGAACGTGCCTTTGCCATCCTTGTCGTCAAAGCGGAATCGATCCGATCCGCCACACCCCGGACAAGGGTAGTGGCGGTGCGAGTTCATGGATGCCACATCCACCCCCAGACGCCCCAGGATGTCCGGCCACTTACCGCATGCCGCTTCCTGCGCATCGTCTACCCAGGAACTGCGAAATGAGGATGCCATGGTAATCTCCAATCGCGGTGGTTACGGCTTGCGGGGGCGCATGGGATGGACCTGGCCGGTTTGCTGCTGCCTGGCGGCCACGGCCTGTCGAGGCCCGGCGATCCTCTCACGGATTTTCTCCAAAATCGCGGAGATCACATCGCTCAACCTGGTTTTGCTGCCGGCGGCTGGGACATCCTTGGACTTTTCGTTCAGCTTGGCAGTCCCCGCCTCCATGCTCTTCCTGGCTTCGCCGCCGTCTTTCTTGGGCAATTTGGCCGCCGCTTCCAGGGCATCCCCCACTTTCTCGCGGAGGCCATTAACCTGATCGTGGATATCGCTGACCAGCTTTTGCAAGCCGGGATTCTTGCTGACGGCCAGGCCCACGGTTTTAACCGGATCAACGCCCATCTGCTCGGCATCCTTGTGGGCCTGCACGATTTCCGGGTGCCCGTGAAAGGCATCCATTGCCTTGTGCGCCTGTCCTATGCTCATTCCCGCCGCCGTTAGCGTGGCCCTGTTGATGGCTTCCTCCAGAACCTTGTCGGCACCGCTCGTCGGCATTTTTAGAATGGGAGTCTTGCCTACATCACCCGGCGTTTGGTATCCGTCCCCTTTTTTGGCTGCCGCGGCACGGACATCCGCATTAATCGTCATATCTGGGAAATGATGTGGGTCGTCTTGATTGCTCATAATAGAATGGTCCTTTCTCGGTTATTCCGCTGCTTCTTCCGTGAGCCGATCCAGATTTCTGGAGAGGGTCACGCCGATGTCGAAGCGATGTAGTGGTTACGGCTTGAAATGACGCTGGGCCGTTGCTGCCGCCGGTGCCGTAGTCGGCTGAGCATCCGGCGACTGGCTTGCGGCCACTTCGGCCGTGCCGGCGTTAAGCCCCAAGATACGGGCAATAGCCGCCTTCACGTGCTCCCACAGGTTGCTGATTCGTTCATACAAGGTTTTGCCGCCAGGCGTGCTTGCGGGTAGGCCGGCAACGGATTCCTTGAGCTTGCTCATATCCCTGTCCAGCGCTTCTTCGTAGATCTTCCCGCGCAAACCTAATGCAGGCAGGGCGGCCAGCGCCCCCGTCAGATCATTCGCTAAAAGCTCGGCATCGCTCTCCATGCGCCGCAATGCGGATTGATAATCCGGATGCTTCTGGAAGAACCAAGCCCACGCTTCGTCCCTGGTTTTGGCGAATGCCTGCCATTCCAGGCTTTCGTCCGCGCCTTGGCTAATTTTTTGAAGGACGTCTTGCCGATCGGTTTCCAAGGCGGCCTGGAGATCCTTTACTGGACCGAGATCGTTGAAAGCTCGCGCACGGCCATCCATATGGCGGATATGGTCGCGGGCATCCTGGAATGCGGACATTGCTTCCCGCTCCGCATTTCGCTGGGCCCTGGCTTCTTTGCTGGCCTCCACCCTCGCCGCGCGGTTCGCAGCAGCCCCGCTCCCTATGTTTCCTACCATGTTGGCCAAGCCGGACAACAATCCCTGCTTCACGGTGACATTCTGGTTGCCCGTGATCTGGGTACCGCCCGGCTGCCCTTGCTGCGGGTTGTTCTGTTGTGCAGAGGCCGGGGGAGGGGAGGATGGCCGGGGTAATTGCGGCGGCCCAGCCCGGGGATGCTCCTGCGCCGGTTCCGCAGGCGGCAGGGAGAAGAGCGGCGGTTCTTTTTGGGGATCGGGCATGGGCAGGATGTGGGCATTTCCCGGTGCTGCCCCCGGCTTTGCCATCGCAGACTCCGGGGTCTGGGCATTCAGACTTTGCCATTCCTCATCGCTCATGGGAGGCGGTATGCCTCCATCATTCGCCTCTGGCGGAATGACCAATGGAGAATCCTGGGGGTTGTCCTTTGGCGGGACGACCTCGATGGCAAACGTGTTCCGATAGGTGGGTTTCCATGTTTCCTGGCCGTTCTCGTCAACGATCTTCACGTTGACCGTCTCTTTCCCCAGGTTTTTGAGGTCGATGAGATCTCCCTTGTCCGCCCCCGACTCTGTCAGTGCCCGCTCCAAATCAACGCCCCAGACGGTCTTTTCCTCCCCGTTGTGATTGAGCATCTTCACGAAATAGGATTTGGCCTCGTCCTTGTTGAATTGATAGGGTGCAGATCCATGATCCAGCAAGCGGTACGCGCCGGGTTGCGGCAACGCGACTGCTGCCGTCTCCGAAGGCGACGCTGAATCGGGACGATTAACGGATATGCCCATGGCCTGCCGGATCTGGTCGGTGGAATAAAGGGGCTGATCCAGTACGGCGAGATGTTCCGCGTTTGCTGGCAAGTCATGGACCGAGCAATGGCGTTCCACCGCGGATTTCACGATTTCGGCGGGGATATGCAGCCCTGCTGGACCTAGCAGGGAAGTCACCAGCCGATTCATGGCGGCTTGGATGCGATCATTCATTCCTGTCGGGACTTCGTACACATGCTGCACGAGGGCCTGGGCCAACACCTGCTGGGTGATGCCCCGCAGGGTCTCCGGCACTTCCGCCCACGTGTCTTGAATCGCCTGTGCCCGCTTGGCGGAGAGCTTCGGCGTGCTGGCGGTCACTACGTCCAGCATCGTCATGGCGTGGTAGATCGCGGCGGCATGAGGATATTCCCCCGCCACTTCCCTGATGATGGCGATCAACGGTTCCCGGCCGCTCTCTTGCATGGCCTGCAACCCGCGTAGGATCAACGCCATATCGTGAGTGCTTTCGGGCTTATTGCTCAGTCGATACGTTCCTTCCGCCATCTCCCGAATGGATTTGTCGGCATACTCCTGCAGTTTCTCGGTGTCTTTTTGGCGTAACCCTGGCAATCCCGGCATCGTAATCTCCCCGCAAGCAACGATTCGCTTGCAGGGGTTAGGCCACGGCAGGCCTTTTCAGAATGTCCGCAGAGGACGGCGGCAAAAATTTTTCGATGATTCCGCTTGCGGACACTCCGAAAAGCTTTCTCATGGCCTAACCCGGTCAAGAGGGCGTGAAGCACGTCTAAACGACCATCCAGGATTAAGGAGAATAGCTATGTCGGAAACCGCGCCCGATTCTCAAGAGGTCAGGGATTTGCTTTCCCACGCAATGCTGACCAGACAGGAGTCCGTGCAGGCCGTCCCAGGCCCTTGGAAGACCTTGACCGGTTACGCGGAACCCGATGCCGCTAAACGGTTCCAGGAGCAGTTTTCCATGCCACGGGTCGTGCCGGAAGGTGGAAGCGCGGCGGCGAGAAAAGCCTCCGACGAGATTTCCAGCATCGTGGACCTGGAACGGTTGCTGCGTCTATTCAGTACACCGGGAATCTTGGAGTGGGCCATGAAGATGGGGATTTAGCGGTGCGGAAAACTGGCATCGCGGTTGCCCTGTCCATCACCTTGCTCTCCGTGGTTGGCAAGGCCTGGGCCTGTGATCCGAGTTGCCCGACCTGCATCGCGGCCAAGGCCCAGCTCACGCATGAGATCACGATGCAAAACCTGATTTCCAAGCCGGTCATCGCCCCGAATTACGTGTGCCATAACCCCAACTGGGCGCAGGAATACCCGAATGTGGGCAAGTGGCAATCGCTGATCAATCAAACTACGCAGAATGTGTTGGGCGGGTACATGCCGGCCCTGTTCGTGGCGGCAGAGATGAATGCGGAATCCGGCGGCGACCCCAATGCAATTGGGGCCCCGGTGCCGAACCGCGCCCTGGGCCTGATGCAGACCTTGCCCCCCGCGGAAGAGCAGGACGCCATCGACTTCGGCAACGCGGCTGGAAATAACCAGACCAACAAGGGCGCGTTTCCCACGCAATGGCCGCGCACCTACAAGGGAAAAACCCCGCTGCCGTCCGCACAGAAGAGCGTGTCGATGGGAGTGGAATATCAATCCATCTGCGCCAGGTATTTTTTGAACAACAACCTGGATCCTGCCGCTATTCCGGTGTGTTACAGCAAAGGCATCGGCATGGCGCAGGCGGTAATCAATGGTCATAACGATTACACAACGGTATTGGCCGGCCATCCGGCCACCATCGCCTACGTCAACAACTTTCTGAGCTTCGCCAGATGCCAGGCGGTGGCCCCGGGCACGTCCACCCCCTACCACAAATACCCTTGAAGGACCGATTCATGCGCAACCGGCACATCCTGCTCCTGATATCCCTGTCCCTGGGCATTGCCGTCAGCGGATCGGCGCTGGCCGCTACCGGGGCTGCCTGCATCACCAGTCAGTCCGCGCAGGTGAGCGCCAACAGCGCCGTGAACAACGAGATCGCCGCCGAAAGGCCGCAAGTGAACAACCCCACGGTGCTCGCCGTTCGTGGTCCTCAGTGCGTGAATCAGGGCGGCAATTGGGCAACGATGATGGGCTATCTGAACCAACTGCCCATTGGCAACACCGGTAGCCAGATCCTCCAGTTGATCGAGCAACTGTTCTCCGGATCGGCCAGTTCCTGTGCGCTACCCAACACGCCCAGTTATAGCGCCGTGGCGGGCACCAATACGCAGGTTCCGTTGCAAACGCAGGCCCCGATCGCGCCATCGCAGTACGTCAACCCCAATGGCGGGCAGGGCAACAGCCTTTTTGAATCCATCTTTCCTTGAACGAGGGGCGGCACATGGTTTTTTCATTGAGATTTCATCGGGAATTTCGCGTGGGCTTGGCGGCCTTGTCCGCCGCCATCCTGCTGGCTGGCTGCGGGCATCATACTTCCGCCGCGTCGTCTTCCAATGATACGTATAACCCATGGTCACCGGGCCCGTTCTCAGTCAATAACTCGGTTTCCGGGAAAAAGGCGGCAGAAGCGCAAGTAGAGGGCGGACTGCTGGCGAAGCACCAAACGGCAACCGCGGCATCCACCCAGACCCAACACGCCAAGCACTTCTGCACCAAGGCCGAAGTTGCCGCCGGCACGTGCCAACAATAACAGGAAGGAAGAAAAGCATGTCGAGATTTCAAGGATTTATGCTCTATCCATGGATCCGCGGTCCCCTGACCAACAGGAAAAAGGGAGTCATTGCCCTGGCGGTGCTGCTGGCGCTATCCGGTACGGCCCTGGCCGCCGATGCGTGGGTGGGCAACATGGGTTACATGGGCCAGCCGCCGGGGGCGAGCGAGCAATCCATGGGAAGCGGTGTGACCGGGAAAGTGCAGTGCTATCCCATCGACTATGGCGGCGGTTGCACCAACATCTTCACCGGCAGCTTCGCATCGTCCGGGAATATCCAGACGCTGGACGCCCAGGTGTACAGCCTGCAACAGCAACTCGCCCAGGATATTTCCTGGCTGGGTTACTATACGGCCCGCACCATCCGCAACTCGGCCACCGCCCGGTCCATCGCGGAATTGCAGGCCGGCTCGCAAGTCCCGGCCAACATGCCCTGCGGATCCAATAGCTGTACTTCTCAGGCCGATGTGGCCGACGACATCGCCGGCAGCGGCGGCGCGTTCGGCGTGGACAACCCGGTTTCCGGCAAGTCCATGGCGCAGCATCAAGTAGACGCGGGGTTGCTCACCCAGCACACCACGTCCTCGGCGGCGACCGCATGGAATCAGCACAACCAGTATTTCTGCACCCAGAACCAGATCGCCGCCGGCATGTGCGCCTCCAATGCCACCGTATCCCAGGAACCGGATGCGGACGTGGAGGGCGTCACGCTCCTGGCCGGGCATGGCATCCAGCCATTGCAGCATCCCAATCTGGAAGCAACGGCGCGTGCCCTATATATCCAAAATATCACGGACAACATGCCGGTTCCGGCCATCGCGCCGAATGCCTACAAGACGGAGGCGGGGCGACTGGCGGTTGGGTATAAGCTCGAATACCAAGCCAAGATGAACCTCGCGCAATCCGCCCTCGACCAGATCAACGCCCTGCATACCCTGGTTCCCGGCCTGGGTACCAGCCTGAATGCCACGGTCCGGGGGCTGGGGATGCCCACGGTACCGGCTAACATCTCGCTCAATCAATATTTGGCCTACATGCAACGGGCGCAGTACGGGAATCCCAAATGGTATGTGAACCTGTCCCAGCTCTCCGGGGTGGCCCTGCAACGGGAACAGGCAATCATGCAGGCCCAGCAATTGCAGTTCCAGTACATCGCCTACAAGCAGCGCACCGCCTTGGTGGCCATGCAGGCGGCTAATCTGGCCCAGGAAACCCAGGCGGAATTCCGACGGGTAGCCAACGCCGCCAATAACTCTTTGTCCCAGGCGACATCCGCCACCGCATCGTAAAAAGGAGACATTCCCATGGAAGACAATCTGGACCTAACCGCAATAGACGAGGCCTACGACGCGGCGCTCCCCAGCATACCAGGCGTGGATTTCGAGAGCATCGCGCACATCGCGGAAATGCTGGACAATGAGGACGATGATCGGGAACTCGACAACCCGTCCCCCGCGCCAGGCTCAGACATGGATCTGGCCATCCAGAAATCCGGGCCAGTGGCCGCCACGGCGGCTACTCCGGTCCAGGAACCGGAGCCGAAGCGTCGCCCGCGCCCGGGCAGCAACCCGTAAAGCATTTTAACCGGAGACTTCCATGCTCGGCATCAGCCCATCCAGTACCGACTATTTCATGAACACCCTGGCGATCATGCGGGGCTATGTGAATATCATCGCCCTGTTCGTGGCCACGGCATGGATCCTCTACATCGCCTTTTCCGGCACGCTCAAAACCCGCCCACGAAGGGGAGTGGATGGGGCAGAAGTGGTCTGCCCTGTGGCTGCTATTGCGCATCGCCATAGCGGTACGGCTGGAAAAGACAGAGAACGGCCACAGCCGTCCGTGAGGGTATGACGTGACCGCGAAACGGATGCAGCTTTACGCGATCCGAACAGTATTGACGATTGCGCTCCTGGGGTTGTCGATCTGGGCATTTGCCCTGATTGGCGATACAGGCAACGGATTGCTACTTTTCTTCATGTTTCCATTGATCATACTCTCTGCTGCGGGAGGATTTTGTTTAATCATGAGCGTCTACCCGTCCTATTTTGATAGCGAAATTTCCGGAGAGCATATACAACGTGAGCAACGGATCAGGCATAGGCCTGTTATCACGGAGCAATGGAAGATTTATCTGATCCGAGTCATCCTGTCGATGTTGCTTTTCATGTCATGTACGGCAGGCTGTTTTTATTCCATAAAATATGTTGTCGTTCCCGGTTATATATTGACCGTAATAGCAGGATTTCTGGTATTTTCTTTGTTCGTTTTATTTGGTTTTGGTGTGTTTTTCCTGATCATTAACTTCGGTTCCGCGCATTCTTGTAGTCAAATACCAGAAGAAGCCGGGCAAGGCAAGCAGCATGCTGGCAATAATAAGAAACCTAAGGAATAATATGGATCTCTCCAGGCACTAGAAAAATACTCCAAGGAATCCCCAAATCAGCCCGATATCAATCGGTAACTTTCTGCTTTCGTCGGCTGCGAGCTTGGTGAGACCATCCCATTTTGCCAAACAGAAGAAGCCGGCAATAATTAAATTGATGGCGATTGGAATAAGCAATATCCATGAGTTTATCATTTCACTGAAAAACGGCATCAAAAATTTTGGAACTCTGGTTGAAGTGGTGATTAATCCATCATACGCAGCAATGGTTGGCCCAATAAATATCATTAGCCAGAAAGCTGTCCGGTACGCCAAGAACACAAAAAATTGGCGCATCCAATTTGGTGTATTTGTTGTCATACCCGCTCCTGTAGTTTCGCAGCCAGCCCGTTCCTGACCCAGGGAAACTCTACCATGCTTGGTATCAGCCCACCCAGTACCGACTATTTTATGAACACCCTAGCGATGATCGTGGGGCCGCTGGTTAACCATGTCACCGGTATTGGTGGCACGACCGAGCCGGATTCCGCCACGGCCCTGTCGATCATACTGGGCTATATGAACGTCATCGCCCTGTTCGTGGCCACTGGGTGGATCCTCTACATCGCCTTTTCCGGCACCCTCAAAACCGCCCACGAAGGGGAGTGGCTGGGCCAGAAGTGGTCTGCCCTGTTGCTGCCATTGCGCATCGCCATAGCGGTCGCGGCGGTGCTTCCGGTGATCCCCAGCGGCGGGGGAACGAATTACTCGGCGGTACAGGCCGCAGTGATCTATGCGGAGGCCAACGCGGTGGGCATGGCGGATTACGCCTTGGATCTCGCGGCCCAAAACATCGTGCGCAATCCCATCGGCGGCGTGTTCATCAATCCGGAGAAAACCCATCAGATGGCGAACGTCATCCTCGTGGATGAGGTGTGCATGGATGCGGCCAACCATGCCATCGAAACGTCGTCGCTGAGCATTGCGGGGAAGGTGGAGCTGTACAATACGCCGCGCGGGTCGATCCAGGAGGGGGTTAGTGGAGCCTGGCATGGCTTGGAAAACTCGTACCAGGAGGTAACGGGTGGCGTCACGCACCATGCCTGGGGAGTGGCCTATTCCGAATATGACTGGAACCTGAACGGTGCGCATTACGCCTCGATGATAGGCATCCCGGTCAATGTTTGCGGTGGTATTTCCTATCCATCATCGGCCTTTGGCGGCAATACCGCGGCCAACATCGACAACGCCGTATGGGGGCCGGCATCGACCCAATTGGGCACGCTGATCTCCAGCATCCAGCCAATCGCCAATGCCATTGCCGTTCACCAGCAACCGAGCATGGCGGCATTCAAGGCCGCCATGGACACCTACAACCAAGACACGACCCAGGCGGCCATCAAGGGAATCGCCGCCGTGGAGAAACCCGAGGAAGCCAAGTTCCTGCAAGGGGTCCAGACGGAAGGGTTTGCCACGGCGGGTTCCTGGTGGTGGGAAATGATGCACATGAACCAGGTTGCCCAAAGCGCCCTGAACAACATCGGCACGGGAACGCTTTTTTCCGATTCGGCCATTGCCAATGTCATCACCGGAGGGATGATGACCCGTGCATTGAAGCGGGCCGGTGACTTCGAGAAAACCTACAATCCCGCGCAGGCCGATGGAACGCACCGGAGCGCCATGCCGGGACAGCACGGCGGGATGGATTGGGTGATGAACGTGCTCGGCAGCATGGGCCTCTATATCGCGGACGAGCCGCGCAACAAGAACCCCATCCTGGGACTGGAGCATGTGGGCACCATCTTCACCACCATAGGGTCCGCGATTCTGGCGGGCCCAGCCGCGATGAAGGTTACGAAGTATGTACTGGATGCGACCGCGCTCTTACAGGGAGGAATGGACGGGCCGAATGACGCCGCCGCTTTGGCGGCCACGGAAGCCAGTAAGATGGAAAGCCAGTTCGGCAAATGGGCAATGCTCTTAGGCGCGATGTTCTTTGGCTTTGGCCTGATCCTGACGGTCTGGATCCCCATGCTGCCGTTCATCATCTGGACCTTCGCGATCTTCAGCCTGCTCATCTTCTTCGTGGAAGCCCTCTTTGCCGCGCCGTTCTGGGCGGTGGCGCACATGAACCCGGACGGGCACGAGGTGGTGGGCGGGGGCGGCAAGGGATGGATGATGATTCTCCAAGTATTGCTAAAGCCCGTGTTGATGGTCGGTGGTCTAGTTGCCGGCACCGCCATACTATATGCAGGGGCCTGGATTTTACAAAATACTATTGGTGGTGCTATACTAGACATATTTAATAATTCGGCGGGCGGCTTCGAGGGCCCGTTCGATGCGATGAGCGAGGTGGTGATCTACATCATCATGTTGATCGTCGTGGTGGACATGAGCTTTTCCCTGATCCACAAGTTGCCGGACTGGGTGATGGCATGGATCGGCGGCGGCGGTACGGATCGTGGTGGGGATGAAATGACCAAGGGAACCGGAAAACATGTTGAGCTTGGGCATGATGTCGCCAATAAACTGATCAGCAAATAGAGGTGTACAATGGCACGTTTAGAGTATCGTTACGAACCGCACAGTCCGAACGCAGATGCGGCTGGCAGGAGATATCACTTGGTTTATAGTGACGCTGAAAGAAAAGAACTCAGAGCCGCAATCGATGCTGGTATGGTTCTGTTCGTGATCAGCATGCCGTTTGTGATGATCGCCGGGTTGATCTACCAGAACTGGACCATCATCTATTATGCGGTCGGCACGATTTTCTGGCTGGTATTGGCCTACTTCTTCTTCAAGTTCGCCTTTCGGCTGCTGACCTGGCCGTTTCGGATGGTGCGGCGGATGGTGCGGGGGTATTAGGACTGCATTGGTAACGAGGTCCGGCCCATACGACTTGGACTGGATGGAAAGGAGGCCCTGCCGGAGACGGTGGGGCTTTTTGCACTGGCGGGTGGTCGACCACGAAGTTATCAAAGGTTATGGTTTTTTTGGCCTTAACGGTCTAGCAGACGGTACACTGGGCAGGTTGCCTGTTCCCGCCAGCGCTTCATTGCCAGGCAATCCGCCCACTCGACCCGCCACGAGGTGCTGTTGCATGCTCTGCGCCTGTTTCAGGAGCGTCTGTGTAGGCTCCCAATAACTCTTGCACATGTCCATGAAACTACGTCGCTCGATATTGTCCGGGAGAGTGTCCAGGTCTTTTAACCCGCCCAAGTCGGGGATAGTGGCCTGATAATCAGAAATTACCCGCTTGTACGCCTGGCGGGCCTCTGTGGGTACCACGATGGGTGGGAAGCCTGCATGCAAGACGGGTACATTGGAGATCAACCGGGCGACCCGGCCATTGCCATCAAAGAAGGGATGAATAGTTACGAAGGTCAGGTGAAGATCGGCATAGACCTGTGCAGCCTCCCTATCAGTCAAGTCGCGGCGCAAGGACCCATTGAGGCGTTGCAGCCATTGCATCATCAACGCTGGGGTGTGCCTGGGTGTAGGAAATTCCCGAAATTGCTGACGTCCATCTTCTCCAATATAGGTTGTAAAATTCGGTTCATTCTTCCATGCGCCTGCTGGTTTGAAGATGTCTACGATCGCGTCGGTCAGTACCGAACGGTGTAAAGCAAAAAGGTCTTTGTCTTGTATTTGGTCCTTGGCCATAAGATTGTAGACTACTTCAATAGCCTTGGCATGGCCGATCACTTCCTGATGATCCCGCAACGGCTTCCCTGCTACTGTAAGTCCTTCCTCAAGGAGAAAAGCCGTATCACCGAGAGTAAGGCTGTTCCCCTCCAGGGCCGTGGATGTGTGGGTCCATAAATTGCGAATCTGAGCGAGTAAAAGGGTGCGAATACTGGCGTCGAGATCCGCATAAAACGGCTTTCTATTCATATCAGCTTCTCTTCCAGTTGACGATAGGCGTTGACGGGCGTACTGATGTCCGCACTGCACGCCAACGAAACAGTCGGAACTAGCAACAAGAACACCCATAACGTATTTTTTAAGCCTTACGCAGATCCTGAATTTCCCGTTCCAGTTTTTCCAGCGCTGCGAACCTGGAGAGCGAAGCGAGGCCGAGTAGTCCACGGTCGCGGCTGCAGCAGCCGCCGCGGGCGTATGCAGCAACCGCGGGGAACTAACCAGCCCGTCCACAAACTCTACACGCCTTGTGGATGGCCCTTTGCAAGCGGGGACCAGCCCTAGCGGGCTTGCCGCCCACAACCTTGCCTATCTGCGGCCTCTTCGTAGGTGGGCAAGGGCCATGGATTTTGTGGACGGGCTATGCCTTACGCAGTTCCTGGATCTCGCGCTCCAGCCTATCCAGGCGGGTGAGAATCGCATCGGGATAGTTTGGCCGCACGCTGGCGAGGATGGCGGAAGTCAGCGTATCCAGACGGACATCCATACGGGAAAAGCCCTCTTCCATTCGTTCGGTGAGACGGTCTATGCGCCCGTCCATACGGGAAAAGCCTTCTTCCATCCTCTCGGTAAGACGATCCACGCGCCCATCCAGCCGATCAATACGATGGCCGTTCTCCTGCACATCCCTCTCGATGGCATCGAGCCGAGCACGCAACTCCTTGATGCTGGGAGCGATGGAGTTCTCCAGCACCTTGCGCAGGCTGTCGATGGTTTCCTGAATGTCCATGGTAAAAAGTATGGACTAGTTGCGACCTCTGTTCAATGCTGGCTGATCTATAGACTGCATATAGGCGATGATCCCCTTTTTTGGCATCCCGAAATGCACGTCCATGGTCCCCTGCGGGGTTTTCCAGAGGAAGGTCGGCACTTCCATCCTGCCACCGTTGTCGTCCATCGCCAGCTCCTGCAAAAGTGCGTTGTGTTGCTCCACGGCTTGCTTTGCCCGGGGATTATGAAAGACGTGCGCCCCGCCTTCTTCCGTGGCGGCGTTGAAGCCAGCTTCGTCGGCGCTGAGCTCCATCGGGGACTCGTAGTTCGCACCCGCCCCTTCCGCATGCTCTGCCCGCGAAGCAAGGATATCTTCCGCCTTGCCCATGCTGGAGGGTTTGACGAAACCGACCATGATGACCCGAAGGCGGATGGTTCCCGCATTGATCTCCGGTCGGAGTTGCTCGTACAGGTCATGGCAAAAAATGCAATTGGGATCCAGAAAAGCGTACAGGGTGGGGACGTTCCATGCGAGCCTCTTGTGGCCATAAATTACGTGCTGGCCCAGGTTTTGCGACGCCAGCATGGTCCCCGCAGTAAAAGTGTTCGGCTCGTGCCGGACCTGCTGAAAAATGGCGGGGCTGACCGTGTGTGCCGTATCGGCCGTCTTTGTCGCCAGGAATGGCGGGTTCACACGATTCGGTTGCCGGATGTCCCGGTAGTTTGGCGGCTGCATCGAGCCCGGGGCCACCCCGGGCGTGGTTGGCGTGCAGACGTCCCCTGGAGGGCAAACCGGCTGGATTGGGGTGGGTATCGTCGGCATGGGCTGCGGTTGTGCGATGGGTGCAACCTGCCGTGTGGCATCCTGCACATTCTGGATGGTGTTCTGGGTGTTGTAGACGCTGGATGGGACGTTGGCGCCGGCATCGCTGGCGGCCCCGGCCAGATCGTCCAGCGCCCCGAAGATCCCGGCATGGGCCGGCCCGACCGCAAGACCGGACAGGGAGAAGATGGCCGTGAATACAGCGGTTTTCAGTTTGCGTTGCATGATTTCCCCTTATTGATCTTGGAAAAATGGAAGATCGATCCGACCCAACCTTATTGCGCCAGGATTTTGGCGACCTGCTCCGTAATATGCATCTCCAATGATGGAGACTGGATAATCTCGGTTAGGATTCTTTCGTGGTTTTTCTGGTATCCCTTAATCTGTTCAAGGATGGTAATCTGCTCTTGTTGTAGTGCCTGCAGGTGTCCACGTTCCTCCCTGATCTCCCGCAGCAGCCCGCGCATGGATTGGACCAGCGGACCGACCTGATCCATCTCCCGCCCCAGATCCTGCACCTGCGCCCGTATCGGCTCCAGTTGCGCCTTGATGGCATGCACGGCCGGGCCCCAGGACACATCACTGCGCATTTCCTGTAGCACGGCCTGGGCGATTTCTCGTGCCGACCATTCCGTCATGCGTTCCCGCCATTCCGGATCTTCCGTCAGAGCGGTGGCTGTCTTGGTGATCATGGTCTGCATGGTGTTTTTCCAGAAGCCCATCATCGAATCCACGTCCATCCCGTCCCAATGCGCGCCCAGTTGGTCAACCAGCCGTTGCGCAAGGGGCCCGACCGCCGCTCTCACCGCGGCATCACTCCAGCGTTCGGGGAGTTGATCGATCACGTCGGCCACCCGTTTCGTGATCTGCTGCAAGGACGATATGGATTCAGGCGCTTCAATCAACCGCTGCACGGCCTCATTATAAGCCTCCTGAAGGAGTTCCCCCGTCTGTGCTTCTACGGATTCCTTGGTGATGCTGCCCATGAGCCTGGCAATCTGGTCGATTAGTCTCGTTGCCAGGGGCATGGCCGCTTTCGAGGTCGCTTCTTCGCCCCATTGTTCCGGTAATTTGACCAACGCTTCGGTGACAACGGCGACTTGTTTTTGCTGGCTCTCCAGATCTTTGAGCGTCTGGGCCATGTGGGTTTTTAGCGCCGCTCCCACATTCTCCTTGATAACGCTATCCAGATTGTTTACCACTTCTTTATAAATGGTTTTCCCAATAACATCGGCACTACTGCCATAGCGATTTACCATCTCGTCCTGAAGATGATAGAAGCCTTGCAGCAATGCGTCCAGATACCGCACCACGTACACCATCTTGGCGGCGGTCACGTCTGGCAAGCGGCCATCGGCGATGGCTTCCTTGATCTCGGCTTTGATCTCGTTGGAGGCTTGATTCCAGTTTGTCATCCGCATATCTCCTTGCCACTTAACGCAGTTTGTCCAAAGCCTATCCGCCGAGATGCTGCGTGATCAGCACCCCGGCAATTGCGCCCAACAAAGCCGCCAACGCTGGTATCCATACCTCTATTTTGCCACCGACCACCCCTTTTTGTTTTTCCAGCCGATCCACCGCATCCATGAGCTTGCCCATGGTCTTGCCGTGCTCTTTCCCAAAACGGTCCAAATTATCGATGGCCTTGCGGTTCGTCTCTCGCCACCGCTGAATCTCTCCATCCATTTCCTGGCTGGCCCTTTTCAGTGCTTCCCGGATGTTTTCCGTTTGGCCCTGAATGATTTTGGCATCGTTTTGGATGGGTTTCATCGCGTCGTCCAACGACCTGCCGAAATCCTCCATTGTCCTATCCATCTTTGTTCTCAGGTTTTCCGCAAACCGGTCGAGCGTTTCCTGCAACCCCTCCGCGCTGCTTTCGTATTGCTTCTGGAGTCCGTCGGCTTGTTGGTGGGCGCGGGTACGCAGGATGGCGACCCAGGCATTAACGGCATCCCGGCTGAGATTGAGATCGCTGATCGGCGGTGACTGAATCTGCGCACCCTCCTGTGCCGGTTGTGGTTGGGTTTTCGCTTGATCCGCTTGGCCTGGCGCTTTGTTATTGGCTGCCATTTTCGCCTATCTCCTGCTCGGCCATGATCTCCATCCAGGCCAAGGCGTTGGCGAATACCGGATCCTCGTGGATCATGGCCTGTGGCCAATGGGATAGCAGGGCATCTCCAAAGACCATGGCCCCGCCGCCGATCAGGACGATGCGGGCGATGTCGGCCGTGCCGTGCATCACGGTTTCCACTGAACGCGCAATGATCTGGGCGGTTTCGCCAATGGCCTGCTGCCACTCCCGGGAAACATCGAAGCGTGTGCCACTCAACAAGAGGGACTGCTTGCGAAAGGCCTTGTCCGTCAAGTGTTCCATATTGAGACCGAAACGCTGCTCCAGGGCCACTCGGAAGCGGTCTTTTGCGGCTGCGACGCCTAGTTCCATGAACCCGCCCGAGCGGGCCACCATCAGCAAGCCACCCTCGAAGACCGCTACATCCGTGGTGCGATGACCGATATCCACTACGGCCACGGCATCGTCATCGTCGATGTCCTCGTGCACCATCGCCATGGCCACTCCCGCCGACTGCGGGAAGCAGGACACGCTTTCGGGGATGGACAGCGGCAGATCCCGGTCAGTTACCAGAAAAACGGGTTGGTCGTGATGCCGTTTCTTGGCATCGATGGCCTCCCGGTTCGGCTTGTTGCCCGTATAATATTGCGCAACCGGCAATCCGACTCCCAGATGATGGATGGCGTTGTCGGGAACCCCTGCCCGGCGAATGGCGTAGCGCACCAACGCCCGGTTCATGCCCGAAGTCGCATAGTCGGCAAAGCGGGTATCTTCGGCCTGATAACTCTGTCCCAGGGTGAAAATCTCTCCATCGCCGGTACGAACAATCTGAATGCCGGCGTCATCCCCCTCGTTGCCGATCATGGGCGAAACGCCTGCGACCGCGTGTGCCGGGATCACCATCTTCCGGATGCCCTGGGCCGTTTCAATGGCAACCTTGATGTTGCCGTATCCATCATCTACTGAAATTCGCATGACTTACCCCCCTATTGATCGAACGATGTGTTTTTGCGAAGTCTTTCCCGCAAGATCCTTTTCTTTTCCGCCATCCTTTTCCGTTCCGCCTCATCCTCATCAATGCCTGCTCCATCCACAGATGTGGTCGATTCAATGGGTATTTCCCCGGCTTCCATCTTTCTCGTGGTGGATCCTTCCGCCGGAGAAGTTTCCGGCATGGCTGCATTCGGTGGCATCATTGCTGCCAATGGGGCTGGACCCTGTGCAGAGGTTGCCGCGGCTGTCGTGGGATTTGGCGATGGTGCAAGGCCAGCGACTGGCGATGGTTCTCCTGTTTTTTCCGAGGGCCGTGGGGCGACCTCTACCACTTTTGGCGCCGGCGGCACATCCCCGGGAATATCTGCCTGATGCGTGACCGTTCCGCGTTCCGTTTGATGATGGGACCTGATTTCCCCTGGCGCTGACCCTCCATGAAGGATCGACGCCAGTCGTTGCACTGCATAAAGCAGGTATCTGCCCTCACCGAAAAACCCCATGACCTTGGCTGCTGCGATGCTGTCCTGAAATTCTTTTGTGGTGCGATTCGATGCAGGTTCATCCCGTAGCGCCAGAACGGCGGCCATGGCGCCAAAGCAGATGAATCTACGGGCCGCCGTCGTATCGTTGTGCAGAAGATATTGCGTCACATCCGGGTAATCCTCGATGTTGAGCCGCATCCCGATGCGCAGGCTGCCGCCTACCACCTGCAGGGATAAATTCTGATCGCCCAGCTTCTTGTTGGCCGCCATGGTCAGCTCCGGTACCGGACATGGCCGGCCAGGATGGAGCGCGCCTTGCCGATCAGTTGCACCGGGCCATAGCCCCGCCGGGCGGCAAAGTGCAGGACCAGCATGGAAACCACGGCAAATCCGAAAGTTTCCTTTGAAGGCCAAAAAAAGCAGGCGATCACCGGCCAGAAGGCTTGTCCGTCGATGAACCAGAGCTTGGGAGCCATCGACCGGTAGCGCCAGGCGTGCGTTTCCCCTGCGACGGAGTTGTTGCTGTTTTCTGCCATCAGATTTTGGTCTCCTTATTGTCCGTAGCTGCGCATGATCCATTGATAGCTGGTGTCGGTCAGTCGTCCTCGTCCGTACCAGTATTCGGCGTCCTGGGCGAAGGAATGTCCGTCTTCTTTCACCATGCGGGCAATGGCGTTGGTCATTTCGTGAAAGGGGGTTTGCAGGAGTTCCCGGCGTAGATCTTCCGTAAAGACCAGCCATTCGCGCACCGCCTGCAAGGTGTTGTCGGGGGCCATCAGGAGTCGCTGGCTGATGATCATGCGCAGGGCATCGCCCAGGTCGGCGGCAAGGGAGGACGCCTCGTTGTGCGGAAAGGCTTTGATCATGCGGCTGACCGAATTGGCGACGCCGGTCGCATGTAGCGTGGTCAGGACCTGATGCCCGGTCATGGCGGCCGTGATGGAGGCCACGATGGTTTCCCGATCCCTGGATTCTCCCACCATGATGACGTTGGGCCGCCGGCGCATGGCCTCCTCGATGCCTCGCTCAAAGGTCTTGATGTGCAGCGGCACCTCCGACTGGCTGACCCGTGGATGGGCGTAGACGAACTCAATGGGCGCTTCCAGCGTGATGATCTTGTGATTGGCAAAGCGTTCATCTTCGATGGCCATGGCGAACATGGCCGCCATCAAGGTGGTCTTGCCGGAGCCGGTCGGCCCCGTCACCATCACAATCCCATCCGGGAAAAAGAAGTTGTCTACGATCTCTTGCGGGATCTGTAGCTTTCGCCAGTCGGGCGGGGTCTCGCTGATGGTACGCAACGTGATCTGCGCGCCAAAGGACTTGGCCGATGGGTTGACGGGATCGCGGCAGAGCACGGCGTTCACACGCAGGCGGATCCGTTGCGGCAGGTCCAGGGCCGTGTGCTTGGCTATGGATCCGTACCGATCCAAACGCAGGGTGTACCCGGTATTGATGCCCGTCTGCTCGCGCTGCAGGAGCGGCCAGCCGTTGGGGTAGAGGGCATTGATGATATGGACGACCTCGTTATGGTCCATGCTGCGCGTCATCTCCAGCCTGCGGCCATGCACCATGACCACGGCGGGTAATTCGGACTGGATATCGAGGTCGGAGAATTGAGGATAGGCATGAAAGACCATCGCCAGCCAGCGCGCGGCATCTTCTTCCCCATGCACGCGCAATTCGGTATTGAACCGACTGCGATCAAAAAGGCCTGCCTGGCTGGTCTGCATGGATTTTCCCAGGTTATTCCTCGGCTGCTGGTTGTTGTTTGCCGAGAAGTTGCTTTCTCGCCCATTGGGATAGGTTGGCTCCGTTCGTCGAAGCGTAAATCGGCCCCATGGTCAATATGCCGCCAGGAAACTGATACACGATTCCCTCATGGCCGCCCTGGTAGCGAACGATGGCCCCTTGCAGACGGAACAGCCGAAGAGGAGGTGGTGGCGGCAGCCCATGCTCCTTCGCCGACAGGTTGTGGTAGCCCTGTCTAGGAACCGCATATTGCAAGTGAAACACCCGCAAGACCTGCACTTTTCCATGGCTGGCATGGAGGACTTCTTGTGTAATTCTCCCGCCTGAAGCGGGAAGATCGGACAGGTATGCTCCATATATGAGTCCGGCAGCGCCACCAAGGAACAAAACGGTGCCGTACCGGGCTAAAAACATCGTCCAGCGCCAGGCGCGAGCCATGGAAGAAGTGAGCAACTTATGCACATTGCGCGAGTCACTAGGCATGGACATTCTCCTTTTATCGGGGCAGGACCCGCCAGTCTTTCGGGCTGGCGAATCCGGCCGGTAGCGTGATCCGGTGCAGGGTGACGCCGACCTGCATCCGCGCTGGACGGCCGAGCACCGCTTCATCCCGCTCGATGCCCAGATTGGCTTGCTCGATCATGGGGGGCTGTACCTTGCCCTCGATCATCAGGCGGCGATAGCGGATCATGCCTGTCAGGTCGCGTGTCAGACGCGCTAACCCGTTGTGATACTCGGCATCGGCCTGGATTTCTCCGGCGCTCCACCCAATGGCGGCGGCGTCCCGCCACCATGCCCGCTGCTGGGCGTTGTGGGGCAGCATAGCCGGAGGGATCTCCGATAGTTTCGGCTGGCGGTAATGGAACATCAGGAATTCGTGCCAGGTAGGCATCACGGATACATAACGAGCCGGAATGACCATGCGGTAGGCCTTGGTTTCCGTTCGCAGGGCGTCGGCGTGAATGACGCGAGCCTGCGCACCGGATTCGATCACCGGCGGCAAGACACTACCGGCAATGGCTAGGGGGGCGAAATTGTAAATCCGGTCCAGCCATGGCGCCTCGTTATCGAGGCGGGCGTCGATCTGTGCCGCGCGATAGGCCAAGCCGCCCTGCGCTCCATAGGATTCCGCCTCCTGGGTGATGGCCTTTTTCTGAAGGTTCATCGGAGTGTGGTGTTTTTGCACTTGCACCTGTTGGGCGCTGTCCATCTGTTGGAGATCAGGCAGCGTCCACATAACGGACCTCGACGGTTTTGTGCTGGGCGTTGAGGAACACGTCCACCTGATTTCCTCCTTGTTCGGCTGCGGACCGGAAGGCACCAAACAGGGTGTGGGTGCCGTGCAGGGTGGCAACGATGGGCGTAGCGGGTGGTTGTCCTAAGACGATCATGCGGTATCCGGCAAACAGTGCCAGCTTGTGCAGGAGGGGCACGATGGGGCCATTCCATGACAGGTTGATGGTCCGTCGCAAGGCCGGGGGCAGAGTGGAAGCCGCCGCCATTACGGGCGGATGTACGGCTGCGTTTTCCTGATCCAGGGTCTGCCATGCAAGCGCGATCTGCTGCGCGGAACGGGCCAATGCACCTGTTGCTAACGGTGGGTTGCTGACGGGCGTGGCCTTGTGCGGCATCTGGGCACACCCAACCAGGAGGAGAACGGCGGTAGCCATGTTCAAACGCAGGAAGCAATTTTCGGTTTTTCCTGTTGCGGACATTTCCAAAGTCTCCGGTGAAGTTTCCCAGGTTAGGCCACGAGGGTGAGCGTTCGTACTTTCTGGGTACAAAAAAGGCGCGGTCGATGCCGCGCCAGGTGTCTTGGCAAGGCCGGCAATAGCGGCGTTGTCGTTCGCACATCGGCAAATCCCTATTCGTCGTTGACTGGTTCGTGGTGGCGATGGAAAAGATCGCAAGCGGCCAATGCCTCCCCTTTGGCATCCTCCAGCCAATCCTCGATGATCTGGTCCACGGAAATCTCCGCTTCCGTGGAGATACGCTCCAGCAGGGCCGCAGTTTCCTTTTTCATGCGCAGAACGGTGGTGCCGGCGAGGTTGTCAGTTTCCATAAGTTAATCTCCTTGTACAAATGGTGGTTAAAGATTAGCCCACGGCATTACGATCAGCCACCTTGGGCGCGAATGAAACATCTGGTTTTTTAAGCGTTGGCGTAGTCGGCTTGGATGGTTCCGTTTTGGTCAAAAAATGTGCGTGCAATTTTAGCACGAGGCTTTCCCCCACGGAGCTATTGAGCACCTGCTTGATGGCGTCCATGTGGGGTTTGTCCAGCACTTCCAGGGCGCGGAGTTGCCAGCGAGGTATCCATTCCACCCATGGCACGTCCTTCGCCTTTTCCTCCCGGCTGCTGATGGCAATCGCCCGGCGGGTAACCGCATCGGCTTCCGGGTATTCCACGGCGGCGATGGTGGCGATCTTGCGCGAGCGGCGGGAAAAGGCGATCAGGAGGGGGTCTGTGACGCCCTCTATGGCAATGCCCAGGGAAACCGATATCGTTGCGGGAACCCCCAGCAGAAGCAGTTCTTCCAGCAGGGAATCCCGATACACCCCATCCATCTGGCGCAAGTTCTCCCGAATGTCGATATCCATGGTAGCCCATTTGCCATCGGGGCGGATCGAGAGGCGGGGAATGATACAGTGGGTATGCAAGTTAGGATCCGGTTCTCCATCTACGGGTCGCGTACAGAAATGGGTGAACAAGGCGGCGGCCAAATTGTTGGTCCGCACCCGGACCATGGCTTTCTTCTTCTTTTCGGGTTCTTCCATCTGGACCGCGCCAGATCCTGGTTGGTTGCGCCGTGCCGGCATGGATTCTGCCGAAGAATCGCTCATGCGCACGGTGACAATGGATTCCAGCGACGCGATACCCTTTTTGACGGCATGCAGGTGGGCTTGAACGACGGCCTGCCGACTGTGGTCATTCGCGAGTGCGGCCAGGATGGATACCGCCTTGGGCGCGGTAAAAGTGAAATCGGATGCGGCGGTACGATCCGGTCCCGACTGTACCTGCATGGGGCCACCATCGAGCAACCATGTCAATTCGTCACGGTTCACCTGCTCCGGCCAATGCTGCTCCAACCGCTTGCAGAGATGCCCTGTCCATACGGGGTCGATGACCTGATCCGGACTTTCCTCTTCCAGAAAATATCCGATGGTGGCCTCGACATTCTTGCGATATTCGGCGGTGAGCATGTGGCAGTTCCTCTACTTGTCCTGTGGTTATGCCATGAGGAGTATTCTCGTACTTTTCTACGTGAAAGTGCCTTGCCTATGAGTTAGCCCATCAGGGAAGTTTACGGAGTGTCCGAGCCGCCTTTTTCGATGGGTGAGAGTTAGGCCAGGCGGTGCCAGCTGCTGCCGTTTCCTCATAGTCAAGGCTGGTATCCTTGGGACGTGCAACGCTCATAGCCTTGATGATTTCCTTCACAGCATCCAACCCCAATGCCTCGGTTTCCACCCCGAGTTCCGCCATATCTTCGTCAAGTTCCGGCTGGGCAAATACCACGCTGGTCGAGTGACGCATGCGGGAGAGTTGCACATAGGTGGTTTCCCTGCTCGCCATGCTGCCGTCGGCGTAGACGGCGACATGATCGGCGGTCATTCCCTGAGTGGCATGAGTGGTCAGCGCGTAACCGTATTCGATCTGCGCATAACCGCTGCCCGGATTTTTTTCCCGTGCGGCGCGTCTCTCCGGTTTGTTCATCTCCGGCGCGATGGCTACCATCTGCCCATCGTCTTTGCGGATGGTGAGTTCCGGCCCGTTGTCGGCCGGACCGATGGCGATCACGGTTCCGGTATCGCCATTGTGGACACCGAGGCGCTGGTTGTTATCCTTAAAAAGTATCCGTTCGCCGACGGCTATCTCCCGTTTGCCCAGGCTGTTCCCCGCCCGGTCGCGGACGGTGATCGTGACCGGTTTTTCTCCGGTATCATCTCGGTGGTGATCCCGCAGCCAACTCCGCGCCGCCCGGTTCAATTCTGCGACGGCCGCTTTGGTGCTCGCAAGCATCAGACTTTCCATGGGCCGATCTGGATCATAATGCGTCGCCCACCGGATCACGGTCTCCGCAACGGCCTCCCGCCAATCGTCCTTGACGCTGATCAGTCCCTCATCAGCAAGAATGCCCAATGCCTTGGCCGCCTCGCCGCGCAGCGCATGACGCACCACCTTGCGCATCTTCTGCGACTTCTGGCGCCGGTTCTCGCGCAGGATGACCGTTCCCAGTCGCTCCTGCAGGGCACGGAAGGCGCCGCCGGCCTCCACTGCTTGCAGCTGGCGGGCATCGCCCACAAGAATCACCTTAGCCCCCGCGCGCTGGACATGGTCAAGCAGTCTCGCCATCTGGCGGCTACCGACCATTCCGGCCTCATCCACCACCAGCACGTCCTTGGCGGAGAGGGTTTCCCGAGGGGGACGAGCCTCTCCCGTCAGGGGGTCCATGGACGGCTCCAGCGCATAAAGGAGAGAGTGCAGGGTTCGGCTCTTGATGCCACTTTCCTTGGCAAGTCCCGCCGCCGCCTTGCCGGCGATGGCTGCGCCTAAAACGCGGTAGCCGACGCTTTTCCATGCCATGCGCGCCGCCTCCAGCATGGTCGTCTTACCCGCACCGGCACGTCCTTGCACCAACTGCACCGCCCCAGGCTTTTCCGTGGCAGCGCGAAGGGCCAGGATTTGCTCTTCCGAAAGGGAGAATCCTTTTGCCTGGACGAATGCCTCCAAGGTGGCGTCCACAATCCGGGCATCCACCGTGTGGGAGCCATCCTCATGCAGCGTTAGGGCATCCTCCACCATCTGTCGTTCGATGCCCTGCATCTCCCGCGTAGTGAAGCGTGGACCCGCTTCGGCCGTCAGACGCACTACCTCGTGGTCCTTTTGCAGGGCGGCGACTTCTTCGGAGATCAGCGCATAGTCCATGCCCGTCACTTGGGCGGCTACCGCCGTGCGGTGCCAGAGGTTCCGTTCCTCGAAGGTGGATTCCATCTGGGTCAGGGCGGCAAGAACAGCCGTGCGGTCATAGGGCAGGGGAGATGCGCCCTGCCGTAGCGCCGACACGGTTTCGGTGGTTATTCCAATGGCCGCTGCGCGGTCCCTCCAGTCGGCGGCGAGGATTGCCGCATCTACGATCTCTTTTTTCCTGCGGGTCGCCAGAGCGGCCAAGGCAGCACTCTTGGCATCCTTGACGCCATGATTCTCCAATTCCTCTTCGATCTGCTGACGCCGGCGGGAAAACTCCTGCTCTGCCTCCGGAGATATTCCACCGATCCGAAAACTGTCGCTATCAGCCTCGATGACATATCCCTGCCGCAGGAGTTCCGCGGCCATCTCCGCCCGGTAGATGGCGCCCAGAGCCATCTTGTGCCGGTATATCTCTTTGGATTCGATGGCGCCCCAGGATCCGTCCGCCCGCTGCGCCAGGTTCAACAAGAGGCAATGGGAGTGGATCTGCGGATCCTGTTCCCGGCTGCTGGCGTGCCGGTAGACGCCGGCAACCAGCCGCGCGCTCTCCCGCTCCAGGCCACCCTTGCCGCGGCGGGCGAGAGGTAGGCGCTCCTCGATATGCTTCAGGGCCACAGCCACCGCTTGGTCATGGGCGGCCGCGATGGCCTCTCGCGTTTCACGGTCGGCCACTGCCCAGATGAGGCTGACGCTCTTTGGAGCAGAAAAGGTGAGATCATAGGCATAACGCCGTTTTGGCCCCGCCTGTTGCACCATGGCCTGGCCAGTGGTGGGATGGAAGCCTTGCAGGAGTTTGACCATGGCTTCCCGATCCACCGGCTTGCCGGCCATTCCCAGGGCGTCTGCGCCCGCTCCGATCCATGCGCTCGGCGTGCCGCCGTTGGTCTGGCTGTAGTAGTCCTCGACAGCACCCACACCGGCACCCTGCCCGGGTTTAGCGCTGGCTTCACTCTTGGGGGTTTCGTCCGGGTAATCGGCTACGGCTCCGGCGTCGGCGGCGGTGGAGCCTTTCTTGGCGTGAATGGACAGCATTAGGCCGGTTTCCTTTATGGTGTTATGGGGGGCACCGTTTGGTCATGCCTATGGGTTAGGCCATGATGGAGCTTTCCGGAATGTCCGCAGCTTGGAAAGGATTGCTGCGGCAGGAGCCCGAAAAACACACGCCTGGCGCCATTCCGGATGCTTTTGGTTGCCGCGCCGATTCCGCTGCACAAAGGTGCGTCAGGTGTGGGGGAAAAAGAGGAGTTTTTGCGTGCCTTGCGCGGTGGAGCTCGGGGGAGTGCTTTGGTGGCGCGTCTGGCGCATTCATGGGCGCCAATGAGGGCTGCGGACATTTCGGAAAGGCCTGGCGGATCTGGCGCGGACACTCCAAAAAGGTTGTGCGGACATTACAGAAAGGTCGGTAGACCGGGTGCGGTCACTTCGGAAAGCCTGCGGACATTTGGAAACTGCGTGCGGACGCTTGGGAACGCCATGGAGGGCACCCGCCATGATCGTGGAAACACTTGGGAAAGGTTGCGGACGCTTCGGATCACCTTGTGCAGCGCAGGCTGCCCGTCTAGGAAAGGGGCGTCATCCCAAGAAGTCGCGGGGACAGCCGTTGTGCCGCTGTGAATGATTCCTTGGTCTGGCCGAAGTCGGCCAGGGTCAATGGGGAACCTCGCGCTCGGCCTGCAGGCGCTTGTTCGCCATCGCCAGGGCCTGCGATACACCACTTATTTACGAATACCCTATTGCCGAAAATCTATAGGGCATTTTGGGTCCGCAGTCACAGGAAAATAGCTGCCAAGCCGTCTACAAAAGTGTCTACAAAGGATGGACGCGAGTAGCATTGACGGGTATCCTATTAGCGGATTTATGCCGGCTAGAATGTAGACGAAATGATTGAAAAACATATATATATCAATAAGTTTTCTATGTATTACCAATCTTCACCTACTAAGTCATGACTCCTACCCATCTAGGGCCCGCTGAGCGGTTGTTTGGCGTGGAGGAAGTGGAGGCGGCCATCCAGAGGATGGCCGTTGCCATAAACAGGGATCTGGAACTCCTGACTCCCCATCGTCCGGTGCTGCTCCTGTCTGTACTCAATGGGGCGATAGTGGTGACCGGGCAGATTTTGCCGCACCTGCATTTCCCCCTCCTGCTGGACTCGGTGCAGGTCAGCCGCTACGGATCCGAGGTTTCCGGCGGAGTCTTGCAATGGCGTCTGCATCCGCGGGAAAGCGTGCAGGGGACGGTGGTGCTCCTACTGGATGACATCCTCGATGAAGGGGTGACCCTCAAGGCCCTGCAGGAATATTGTCTGCACGAGGGCGCGGCGGCGGTGCACACCGCGGTAATGGTGCGCAAGCAACGGCCGCGCAGTGTCGATGTGCGAGTGGATTATGTGGCCCTGGACGTGCCGGACCGTTTCGTTTTCGGCTACGGCCTGGATGCCCGCGGTCTGGGCCGTAATGCCCCGGGGATTTTTGCGCTGCCGGAGGACGTCTGATGGGTAGCGTCGGCATTATCGGCGGTAGCGGCCTGACCCGGCTGAAAAATCTGCAGGTGGTGGGCCGGCGTGTGGTGCGGACACCCTTTGGCGAGGCATCGGGGCCCCTGACCTTTGGTCGCCTGGGGGGGCAGGAGGTGTTTTTTCTCGCCCGCCACGGTTACGGCCATACCATTCCCCCGCATCGGGTCAACTATCGGGCCAATATCTGGGCGCTGCACCATGTGGGGGTAACCCATGTGATTGCCGTGGCGGCGGTGGGGGGGATTGCCCAGCGGATGGCGACGGGGGCCCTGTGTATCCCAGACCAGCTCATTGATTATACCCATGGCCGTCCCGGCACCTTTTTCGAGGGCGGCGAAAGCATGGTAGCCCATATCGACTTTTCCGAACCCTACTGCGCCAACCTGCGCGCCCGTCTCCTGGCGGGGGTGGCGGCAGCCGGTGAACTGGCTGTGGACGGCGGCACCTATGCCGCTACCCAGGGGCCACGCCTGGAGACGGCCGCGGAGATCCGCCGCATCGAGGGCGACGGGGGCGATATTGTGGGAATGACCGGTGCACCAGAGGCGGTGTTGGCGCGGGAAATCGGCTTGTGTTATGCCCCCTTGTCCCTGGTGGTGAATCCTGCCGCAGGCAAGTCGGCAGAGCCCATCACCTTGGAGGCCATCGAGGCGGTTATGCATGACGGCATGGCGCGGGTGCGCCATGTGCTGGAGGCCACGGTGCCCCTGGTGGCCGACTGTCCCATCTGTAGCTGCGCTACCTCCGTGGGACCGGAGGCCATCAAGGCCTTCCATGGCCGGTACCAATCCTGACCGCGCGGAGGCATCCGCCCACCGTCCCTGATCCCTATGGGCTTGCTGGTCGGGGGCGGTCCGGGTGATGAGGTACTTGGGGCGACTCAGCACCAATGACCCCTTGCATGCCTACCTGCAGGGATCCATTTTTCCGCAAATTACCCATATCCAAGGCCACGCCGAATTTCGCGTATTCCAGTTCCCCGCCTCCAACGAGGTCTATCTCTATGAGGAGGCGAAAACGCGCCAGCGGGTGATAGGCAAATTTTACAGCCAACACGGGAAGGACCCGGCACTATTATGGCCGCGTGCCGAAAATGAGTTCCATCATCTCGAATATATCCGCTCCATTGGCTTTACCGGCAGGCCCCATGCGGTACCCAAGGCATTGGGTTGTAACCAGGGCATCAACAATATCCTGGTGGAGACATTTTCTCCGGGGTGCTCCCTCTCTGCGGTGATCGAACAGAGTATTCGTGACCATCAGGCGGATATCCTCTTCGCCAAGCTCACGGCGCTGGCCTATTTTTTGGCGAAAATGCACAATTTGACGGCGCGATCGGAACGGGTGAACTTTGCCGGGCACGAGGCTTATTTTGCCAAGATCATCGCCCGCTTGCTGCGCCGTAACCGCATCAGCGCAGCACAGGCGCGGACCTTTCATCATGATTATGAGGGCTGGCGGCAGGAGGGGGCGATGTGGTCCGATTGTGCAGTAATGGTGCATGGCGATGCCACGCCATCGAATCTCCTGTTCGGCGATGGACTGTTGGTCACCGCCATCGACCTGGAGCGCATGCACCCTGCCGATCGGGCTTATGATCTGGGCATGGTCGCCGGCGAATTGCAGCATTCTTTCCTGCGGCATACCCACCGGAAGGATCTGGCAGAGCCCTTTATCGGCCATTTCCTCTGGGAATACGCCTGTCATTTTCCGGATCGTCACGCGGCCTTTGCCGCCATCACCCAGCGCATCCCTTTTTATATGGGGTTGACCCTGCTCCGGATTGCGCGCAATTCCTGGCTGGACTGGCACTATAGCCAGGTGCTGGTACATGAGGCCCATAAAACCCTGCGGAGGTAGCGTCATGGCTATAGAAGCAGTTTATTTCGATCTCTATGGTACGCTGATTAATATTGAAACCAATGAGGAGTTGGAGGAGATCTATCGCGCCATTGCCCATTATCTAACCTTTCATGGCATTACGCTGAATCGTGGTGAATTGCGTGATCGCTATTATGCGATCATGAAAGAGATGAAACGCGATTCGCCGGAGAAATATCCGGAGATAGATATGGTCGGGATCTGGGCGACGCTGCTGGCGCAGGAAAACAGTAAGCCGGCCAAGCGCCGGGATGAACTGGCGCAGGCCCTTGCCCAACTGTACCGCGCCATTTCCCGCACCCGATTGCAACGTTATGACGGGGTAAAGCGGGTCCTCAGGGAATTGCAGCAAAGCTACCGCTTGGGGATAATCTCCGATGCGCAGCCCTGTTTCGCGTTGCCCGAAATGAAGACCATGAAAATCAAAAAGTATTTTTCTGTGCGGGTGATTTCCGGGGACTATGGTTTTCGTAAACCGGATCCCCGGCTCTTCGAGTGGGCCCTGGAGAGGCTGGGCGTCCGGCCCCATGAGGCCATTTATGTGGGCAATGACATGTATCGGGATATTTACGGCGCGAAGCGGGCCGGCATGAAAACCATTTTTGTGGATTCCAATCAGGGCGCGAAGAGCTACAACGATACGGCTCCGGACTACTATGCGCGCGACCTTTTCCAGATCCTGGAGGGCGTGGCCTTTCTGGCCGAACAGGGGCGGACGGCCGCAGATCAGGGATAGTGGGGTAACGATCCTTTTAAGGTGAAACAATGATTCCGCTGCCTACGCCAAATAGTAGGAGCGGCCCATGGCCACGACCCGTGCGCGACCAGTAAATCGCGGCCATGGGCCGCTCCTACGCTTTCAGATAGGTTTGGATTTCATGCTGCCGGGTGGCGCAAGTGCCATGATCGTTAGGGCCGCGAGTCTCTATCCATATCCCCGTAGGGAGAGGGGCATTTCCGGGTTGCTTGCGGCGACGCCCTTAGCGCATGGTCACCAGTTCTTCGGCGCTGGTGGGGTGGATGGCGATGGTGTCGTCGAAGTCCCGTTTGGTGGCCCCCATGCGCAGGGCGACGGCGAAGCCCTGGAGCATTTCGTCGGCACCCTCGCCAATGATGTGCAGTCCGACAATTTTTTCTTCTCTCCCCACGGTGACCAGTTTCACGGCGGTTTTGCCCGGGTCGGCGGAAAAGGCGTGGAGCATGGGGGTGAACTGGGTGCGGTAGACCTTGACGCCATCGTCACCATGATGCTCCCGGGCCTGGTCCTCGGTCAGGCCGATGGTGCCGATGGGAGGGTGGCTGAATACCACGGTGGGGATCAGCGCATAGTCGAGGCGGCGGTCGTTCATCCCGCCGAAGAGGCGGTCGGCCAGGCGGCGGCCGGCGGCGATGGCAACGGGGGTGAGGGCTGGCCGCGGGGTGACGTCGCCGATGGCATAGATACCGGGGACGTTGGTGTTCTGGTAAGCGTCGGTGGGGATGTAGGCGGCGCTATCCGTAAGCACTCCGGCTTTGGCCAGGTCCAGTCCCCCGCTGTTGGGTGCGCGGCCGATGGCCCAGATGATGCTGTCCAGGCCGCTGAGGGCCTCGCCGTCGCTGAAGACCAGGGTCAGGCCCTGGGCGTCTTTCCGGGCCGCGGTGACCTGGCGGCGGGTGAGCATGTTGACGCCCGCGCGTACCATGGCGTCCATGAGCCCTTCGCGGAGCATGGGGTCGAAGCTGTCGAGAAAATGGCTGCGGCGCATGAGCAGGGAGACTTCGCTGCCCAGGCCCTTGAGCACCCCGGCGAGTTCCACGGCAATATAGCCGGCTCCCACTACGGCTACGCACCGCGGTTGCTGCTCCAAGGCAAAGAATCCGTCGGAGGTGATGCCCCATTCCGCACCGGGGATGGCGGGCACGATGGGGCGGCTGCCGGTGGCGATGACGACATGATCGGCGCTGTAGGTCTCGCCATGGACGGTGATGTGCCGGGCGTCGACAAATCGTCCATGACCATGGAGGAGTTCGACTCCGTTATCCATGAGCCCTACGCCGTAGCGCTCGTTGAGACGCTGTATGTAGGCGTCGCGGGCGGTTTTCAGCACTGGCCACTGGAACGCGCCATGGAGGGGGCTGAAGCCGTATTCGGGGGCCATCTCCATGCTGTGCTGGATGGCGGCGGCGTTCCAGAAGATCTTTTTGGGTACGCAACCGACGTTGACGCAGGTGCCGCCCAGGGGGCCGGCCTCGATGACGGCGCACTTGGCCCCGTAACGGGCGGCGCGGTTGGCAGTGGCGATGCCGCCGCTGCCGCCGCCGATGGCGATGAGGTCGTAATGTCCGGACATGCTTTTCTCCTCGGAAGAGGCCACCGGACTCCTGCTTGCAGGAGATCCGGTGAGCGCTGCTGGGCGGATGCTGGGGTCTTAGGCCACGCCGAAATAATGCGCGAGGTCGTCCGCCCCACCGATGTGTCTGCCGCCGATGAAGACCTGCGGCACCGTGGATCGCCCGGTGGTGGCGCGGAGGGTGCGGGAGGAAACCCCCGTCCCCTGGCCCGTCTTGATCTCCTCGAAGGCAATGCCCCGCTCCTTGAGCATGGCCTTGGCGCGGATGCAGTGGGGGCAGCCGTCGCGGGTGAAGATGGTGACGAACTCGGGCTCCTTCGCCTGGGGATTGATGTAGTGGAGCATGGTGTCGGCGTCGGAGACTTCGAAGGGGTCGCCGGGCTTGTCGGGCTCGATGAACATCTTTTCGATGACGCCGTCCTTCACCAGCATGGAGTAGCGCCAGGAGCGCTTGCCGAAGCCGATGTCGGATTTGTCCACGAGCATCCCCATGCCAGCGGCGAAATCGCCGTTGCCGTCGGAAATGAAGCGCACATTCTCGGCATTTTGATCCTTGGCCCAAGCGTCCATGACGAAGGCATCGTTGACGGAAATGCAGAGGACCTGATCGACGCCGTTGGCCTGGAACACCGGTCCCAACTCATTGTACCGGGGGACGTGGCTGGAGGAGCAGGTGGGGGTATAGGCGCCGGGGAGGGCGAAGACGACTACGGTCTTGCCTTGGAAAAGGTCGTTGGTGCTGACATCCTTCCATTGACTGCCTTCCCGGGTTTTGAAGGTGACTTGGGGAACGCGTTGGCCTTCCCGATTGCTGTGTTCCATAAAGACTCCTTGCGCAGTAGTGACGGATTAGGCTGCGACTGTTTACCAGCCCCGGGCCGAGCCCGGCCGACGGTTTGATGGATATCCCGACGGGCTGGAAAAGATTATAGATTAGATAAAAATATAAATCAAGTCTAAATATTTGCTCTCGGGTTTTCTCCGTCCGGTACCGCCCACCTCAGGCCGGTGTCAGGCTGAGGATGGCCAGGACGGCGTCCAGGCCGCCGTGGCGGATCTGGAAGTCCGCCTGGGAACGGACCACCGGCTTGGCGTGATAGGCGATGCCGGCGCCGGCGAGGTGGATCATGGCGAGGTCGTTGGCGCCGTCGCCCATGGCGATGCAGTGGCTGGGATCGGTGTCGAGGCCACGGGCCAGGACCTGCAGGATCTGCGCCTTGGCGGGAGCATCGATGATCTCCCCCAGGACATTGCCGGTGAGCTGGCCGTCGCTGATCTCCAGGGTGTTGCCGAAGGCGTAGTCCAGGCCCAGGAGATCCTGGAGATGGCGGGTGAAATGGGTGAATCCGCCCGACACCACCCCTACTTCGATGCCATGTTGATGGAGGCCGTGCACCAGTTCGCGGGCGCCGGGGTTGAGTTGGAGCCGGTGGGCGATGACATCGTCCAGGACGCTGACGGGGGTGCCCGCCAGGAGGCGCACCCGCTCCTGCAAGGAAGTGCGGAAATCCAGCTCGCCTTCCATGGAACGCTCGGTGATGGCGGCCACCTGGCGTTTAAGGCCGAGATGGTCGGCCACTTCGTCAATGCATTCGATGGCGATGAGGGTGGAATCCATGTCCGCGAGGAGGAGGCGAAAATGCCCCGCGGGCCAGATCGGGGTGAGGGCGGCATCCACGGCCAGACCCTCCAGGGCCTCCTGGAGTTGATGATTGTGCAGGGAGAGGCGGTTTTCGGGGCCGTGCAGGGTCAGGATGAGCAATGCACCCTGGGCCGCTTCCACCCGTCCGGGCATCAGGCCTTGGAGGTGCAGGGCGGCGAGAGCGCGGCGCAGGGCTTCGGCGGCGTTTTGCCCCTGCAGGACCAGGCGCCGGGCCACGGGCTGCGCCGCGCTGGCCCAGGTGACTTGGCGGTTTTGGGTGGCGGCCTGGCGGGAGAGTTCCTGAAGAAAGGGCATGATCTCGCCCTCGCCCAAGGGGAGCGCCCAGCTTTGCAGCCACCATCCCCAGATCTCCTGGTGGGTTTCCAATTGCGTGACCAGTTGCCCGGCACTCGCCGGCAAGGGCATGGGTCCCTGCTCCGTAGGACTCAGAATGGCAATGCGGGTAGTGGTCATGACGGTACTCCCAGTTCGTCCAAGAGGTGAATGAGGGTTTGGCAGCGGGCCTCGCCATCGGGCAGGTCGCGGCGCAGGCGCAGGCGCGATTCGCCTTCGAGTTGGTATTCCTGGCTGCGTTGCTGGATCAGGGTGATGATCTTTTCCGGGGAGACGCGCGTTTGGGCACCGAACTGCAAGCGCGCACCGGCGGGACCGGCGTCGATCTTTTCCACCCCCAGATGCTGGGCAGCCAGGCGGAGGCGGGACTGGCAGAGCAGGGTGCGCGCTGCCGGCGGCAGAGGGCCGAAGCGGTCCACCATTTCGACCATGATCTCGCTGATGGCGTCATCGCTGCCGGTATCGGAGATCCGCTTGTAAAACTGCAGGCGCAGATGAATGTCGGGGAGGTAATCGGCGGGTATGAGGGTCGGGGTATTGAGGTGGATCTCCGGGCCGACGGCGCGCCTTTCGCTCAGGCTGCGCGGGTCGCGCCCCGCACGGATAGCCGCCACGGCATCGTTCAGCAGCTCCATGTAGAGAGTGAAACCCACTTCGTCAATATGGCCGCTTTGCTGGTCTCCCAGCAGTTCGCCCGCACCGCGGATCTCCAGGTCGTGGCTGGCCAGGGCAAAGCCGACCCCCAGATCTTCCAGGGACTGGATGGCCTCCAGGCGCCGCTGCGCATCGCTGGTCATGGCGCGGGGTTCGGGGGTGAAGAGGTAGGCGTAGGCGCGCTGGTGCGAACGCCCCACTCGGCCGCGCAACTGGTGGAGCTGGGCGAGGCCGAACTTGTCGGCGCGGTCGATGAGGATGGTGTTGGCGTGGGGATTGTCGATGCCCGATTCGATGATGGTGGTGCAGAGCAGGATGTCAAAGCGTTGGTGATAAAAGTCCAGCATCACCGCTTCCAACTCACCTCCGGGCATTTGTCCATGGGCGACGCGCAGGCGGGCTTCGGGCAGAAGCCGGCGCAAGGTGGCGGCGAGGCGTTCGATGCTCTGTACTTCGTTGTGGAGAAAGTAGACCTGTCCTCCCCGGAGCAGTTCGCGCTGACAGGCCTCCACCACGACCACGTCGTCCCAGGTCTGGACAAAGGTGCGGACGGGCTGGCGGCGCTGCGGCGGGGTGCTGATGATGGAGAGATCCCGCAGTCCGGCCATGGAGAGGTTCAGGGTGCGGGGAATGGGCGTGGCAGTGAGGGTGAGGATGTCCACCTCTGCCCGCAGGGCTTTGATCTGCTCCTTCTGGCGAACGCCGAAGCGATGTTCTTCATCGAGGATCAACAGGCCCAGATCGTGGAAGCGGACGTCCTTTTGCAGGATGCGGTGGGTACCAATGAGGATGTGCACCGCCCCGCTCGCCGCGGCAGCGAGAATGGCCTTTTGCTCACGGCTGTTCTGGAAGCGCGACAGGACCTCGATACGCAGAGGCAGGCCGGCGAAACGATCCAGGAAGGTCTCGTAATGCTGCTGGGCGAGCAGCGTGGTGGGCACCAGCAAGGCGACCTGGGCGCCGCCATGGACAGCGATAAAGGCCGCGCGCAGGGCCACTTCGGTCTTGCCGAAACCCACGTCCCCACAGACCAGCCGGTCCATGGGATGGGGGGAGGTCATGTCGGCGATGACGGCATCGATGGCGGCCTGCTGGTCCGGGGTTTCCTCGAAGGGAAAACGGGAGACGAAGTCCCAGTAGGCATCGTCGGGCGCGGGAAAGCGGCGCCCCTGGCGGGCGGCGCGGCGGGCGTAGATGTCCAGCAGTTCCGCAGCGGCGTCAACGGCCTTTTGCCGGGCCTTGGCCTTGGCCTTGTCCCATTGGTGGCTACCCAGTTTGGAAAGGGCCGGATCGCTGGCGCCGTTGCCGACATAGCGGCCGATGCGGTCGAGATGGTCGGCGGGAACGTAGACGAGATCGCCGCCGGCATATTCCAGCACCACATATTCGTTGACGTCCCCCTGACTGGCGAAGGGGGTGGCCATGCCCTGAAAGCGGCCGATGCCATACTCTTCGTGGGTGACGTAATCGTCGGAATGGAGATCGCCCAGGTCGCGCACCAGGGATTCGATGCTGCGGTGCCGCGCCGTCTCGCTGCGCCGTTGCTGAAAGACCCGGTCGCCGAAGATCTGGGCCTCGGAAATCAGGGCCAGATTGACGTTGCTCCCATCCTTGAGCAGCAGACCCCGTTCCAGCGGGGCGACGGTGATGGCGAGCCGTTGCTCGCCCTGGATGAATGTCTGCCACGAGTCCACCCGCTCCGGCAGCAAGCCCCCATGGCCAAGCCGCTCGGCCAGGGCCTCCTGGCGGCCGGGTGACTCCGCGGCCAGCAGGGCCCGTGCCTGGGCGGGCAAGTGGCGTAAGAAGGTATCCAGGGACGCCAGGGGTTCTTCCCGTCCGGCGCGCAAGTCCGGCGGCGGGGCAGCAGGCAGATCGTGGCCGGAGCCGTCGCTGTGCAGATGTACCAAGGCGAAGCGGGCCAGGGCGCCTTCCCACTCCTGAGGGCTCAGGAGCAGTTCATCCGGGCGCAGGATGGGGTGAGCCAGATCGTGGGCGCGCTCCTCATGGCGTTCTTCCCAGTCACGACGCAGGGCCTGGGCAGCGGCTGTCAAGCCGTGGGGCAGAAGGAGGATGGTATCGGCGGGGAGGTGGTCGAGGAGGGTGCTGCTCTCGGCAAAGAACAGCGGCAGATAATTTTCGGCCCCGGCGGGGACTTGCCCACGACTGGCGGCGCGATAGATTTCCGCCCGTTGCGGGTCGCCGGCAAAACGGGCGCGAAAGCGGCCACGGAAATCGTGGATGGCGGCGGCATCGACGGGGACCTCCCGGGCCGGCAGCAGGGCGACACGTTCCACCCGCTGCAGGGTAAGCTGGGTTTCCGGGTCGAATTGGCGGATGGTCTCCACGGCGGCGTCGAAGAGCTCGATCCGGTAAGGGAGGGGGCTACCGGTGGGGAAAAGGTCGATGATCCCGCCCCGCCAAGCCAGTTCGCCGGGCTCGGAGACTTCACTGACAGCGTGGTAACCCGCATCCACGAGGCGCTGCCGGAAGGATTCCGGCTCCAGGGTATCGCCGGTGGCCAGGACAAAGGCATGACGGTCGAGAAAGGCCCGCGGCGGCAGGCGCTGGAGGGCCGCCGCCAAGGGGGCGATGCACACCCCCTGGCCCAGTTGGGGCAGGGCAGCGAGGGTGGCCAGTCTTTGGGCGGTGGCGTCGGCGGGTGGCGCCAGGCGATCATAGGGCAGGATCTCCCGGTCGGGAAAGACCAGCGGCGCCGGACGGTCCGGGGCAAAAAAATGCCACTCGCGCCGCCATTCATCCAATTCACGGGCGCTGGGCGTGAGGATCAGCAGGGGGCGTCGCCAGGTCTGCGCCAACTCGGCGGCCAGCCAGCCCTCGGCGGCGGCAAAGACCCGGTTAAAGGATAGGGAAACTCCGGGCTGTGGCGCGAGCCCTGGGGAAAACACAGGCTTCAAGGAATCCGGTTCGCTGAACGAAAGTAATGGCATAGTTTACCGGCCGGAATTGTTTTTGACTACGTCTGCGGGCAACGGCAAAATGGCGCCGGATTCGCGGCATCGGCATGGCGGGAGAGGGATATGGGACGTATCTGGGCGGTAGTGCCGGCGGGGGGCAGCGGCAGACGCTTTGGCGGCGGCCTACCGAAACAATATCTTCTGCTCCACGGCCGGCCGGTTCTGGCCCATGCCCTGGGGTGCTTTCTCGGGCATCCGCGCATCACGGGCGTCCAACTCGTCCTACCCGTTGCCGACCTGGCGAGGGAGGACTGGCGAACATGCCTTGGCGATGAGACCGGCAGGCTTTTACCGCCCGTGGCGGGGGGAGCGGAACGGGCGGATTCCGTGGGACTTGGGCTGCAGACGCTCCTGGAGCAGGGCGCCGCGGCCACGGACTGGGTTCTGGTCCATGATGCGGCGCGTCCCTGCCTGCGCCGGGAGGACCTCGACCTCCTACTGGGCAGCCTGGCGGATGCTCCCCAGGGGGCGCTGCTCGCCTTGCCGGTGGCCGATACCCTGAAAAGGGAGGATCATGGCCGGGTGCTGGAGACGGTGGAGCGCAGTGCCCTCTGGCGCGCCTTCACGCCCCAGGCCTTTCCCCTGGGGGCATTGGCCGCGGCTCTGGCCGACGCCGCGCAGCAAGGGTGGAAGGTAACCGACGAGGCCTCGGCCATGGAGCGGCAGGGCTGGCGGCCGCTGCTGGTGCGTGGGCATGGCGACAATATCAAGGTAACCCTTCCGGAAGACCTGCCCCTGGCGGCGGCCATCCTGGAGGCGCAGTGGAAGGAGCAGGCAAAATGAGCGGTTTTCGCGTGGGCCATGGTTTTGACGTGCATGGGTTGGTGCCCGATCGGCCCCTGATCCTGGGGGGCGTGCAGGTGCCCTATGCCCTTGGTCTGGCCGGTCACTCCGATGCCGATGTCCTGCTGCATGCCATCTGTGACGCCCTCCTTGGTGCGGCAGCCCTGGGGGACATCGGCCGTCATTTCCCCGATAGCGACGAGCGCTTTCGTGGGGCCGATTCGCGGGTGCTCCTGCGCCATTGTCGCGATCTGGTACAGGCGCTGGGTTTTGCGCTGGGTAATGTGGATGCCACCATCGTCTGCCAGCGGCCCAAACTCGCTCCCCATATTCCCCAGATGCAGCAGCATCTGGCCGAGGATCTGGGCCTGGCCGCGGATGCCGTCAATATCAAGGCCACCACCACCGAGGGCCTGGGTTATGCCGGCCGCGGTGAAGGGATCAGCGCCCACGCCGTCGTACTGCTCTACCGTGGCTGAGGTCGAGCCGCGCCTTTTCCCCTGGCCCGAGGCGGGCCTGCGTGCCCGCCTGCGGGAGGATCTGGCGGATTTCCAAGTGCGCGAGGAACTGCCTTTCCTACCTTCTGGCAGCGGCTCTCATTGCTGGCTGGAGATCGAAAAGCGCGGCCTCAACACCGAACAGGTGGCCCAGCGCCTGGCGCGTCTGGCGGGGGTGGCGGTGCGCGATGTGGGCTTTGCCGGCCTCAAGGACCGCTGGGCGGTGGCGCGCCAGGTCTTCACCGTACCCGTGGGCGCCGATAAGACCTGCACCTGGGCCAGCCTGAACGATGAAAATCTGCAGATCCTGAGTCAGCAGCGTCATGATAAAAAGCTGCGGCGGGGGGTCTTGCGGGGCAATCACTTCCATCTGGTCTTGCGGGAGGTCGCCGGCGACCAGGCGCTTTGGGAGGAAAGGCTGACGACCTTGGCGCAGGAGGGCTTTCCCAATTATTTTGGCGAGCAGCGTTTTGGCCACGGCAACATCGACAAGGCCGGGCGCCTCCTCGCCGGTGCGTCCCGCGGCATGGGTCGCCATGAGCGCGGCCTGCTGTGGTCGGCCGCCCGCTCCGTCCTCTTCAACATGGTTTTGGCCGCGCGGGTGCGGCAGGGCGGTTGGTCGCAACTCCTGCCCGGGGATGTGGTGCAACTCGACGGCAGTCACAGCCATTTCCGTGCGGAAGACGAAGAGTTGCCGACCTTGGTGGAACGGGCGGCGGCCTGGGACCTCCATCCCACCGGTCCCCTGCCCGGGCGCGGCGGCATCCGTCCTGGCGGTGCAGCGCTACAGGTGGAAGAAGGGGCACTGGCCGCATGGCGGGGAGGCGCCGCTTTGCCCGAGTCCGGCCTGCATTGGGCGCAATGCCTGGCCGCCCAGGGCCTGGATGCGGGGCGCCGCCCCTTGCGTGTGCGTCCTCAGGGGCTGACGTGGACCTGGCCCGATGCGGCTACCCTGGAACTGGATTTTTTCCTGCCGGCCGGCAGCTTTGCCACGGTCCTGGTGGAAACGCTGCTGGGCCAGTGAAGGATCGCGTAGCCCACGGACTCAAGCCCCTCAAGCTCTTGACATTAAGGTAGACTATAGGTTGTAGGATGGTGATCCACCACAATGGGAGGATACAGCACATGGTTGCCATCACCATCGGTCGTTTGGCGCGTGAGTCAGGATTGGCCCCCGAGACCTTGCGTTATTACGAGCGCCTTGGCCTGATTCAGCCCAGCCAGCGCAGCCGCGCCAACTATCGTATCTACGGAACCGATGCCGAAGGGCGCCTGCGCTTTATTCGTCGCGCCCAGGCGCTGGGGTTTTCCTTGGCCGAGATTCGCGAACTGCTCGGCCTGCACGCCGCTGCCAACGAAGACATGGCCCGGGTCAAGGCCCTGGCGCAGGTCAAGATCGCCGAGATCGATGCGAAGATCGGCGATCTGCAACGGATGCGGAAGGGCCTGGCGGCCCTTGACGAACTCTGCCCCGGCCATGGCCCCACCGCTGCCTGCCCCATCCTGGCGGCCCTCCTGGGCGATGATCTGCCGGCACGCCATGAGTGTTGTGGGTGACCACCTGACGGCAGGTCCATGGGCTTGACTAACGGCAAGGTGCCCGCTGCGCCAAGCTCTGCGTTGCTTTCCTTTTTCTCACCGAACAGGAGTGTTGCCATGAATGAAATGGTTCTCAAGATTCAGGGCATGAGCTGCGGGCATTGCATGATGGCCGTCAACAAGGCGCTGGGAAAGGTGCCCGGCGTGACCCATGTCGCCGTGGATCTCCCCGCAGGAAAGGCCGTGGTGCAGGGTGGCGCCAGTGCCGAGGCGTTGCTCAAGGCCGTGACACAGGCCGGTTACAAGGCCGAAATGCAGGGCTAGATTTACGCGGCGCCACCCGCCCAAGGCGGCGTCGCCAGCGGCTTGCCGGTCGCCTCTTGCTTGCTCCGGCAAGAGTTGAAAAGATGGAGCCCATGGAAAACCACCCAGACCCGACAAGCGCTCCCGGCATTCCGGAGGTTCTCCGGCAATTGCAGAGCGATCCCCAGCGCGGGTTGTCGGCGGCGGAGGCCGCCCGTCGTTTGTCCCAATATGGAGCAAACGCCATCCCCGAAAAACACCTCAGCCCGCTCCGCCAGTTTCTGGGCTATTTCTGGGGTCCCATTCCCTGGATGATCGAAATCGCCGCGGTGCTTTCCGCCGTGGTGGCACATTGGGCGGACTTCGCCATCATCATGACCCTCCTGCTGGTAAACGCCGGTGTGGGCTTCTGGCAGGAACACAAGGCTGGCAACGCCATCGCCATGCTCAAACGGAAGCTGGCACTGCGGGCGCGGGTTCTGCGCGACGGTATTTGGCAGGAGATCGCCGCGCAGGACCTGGTGCCGGGCGACACCATCCTGCTGAAGCTGGGAAACATCATTCCCGCCGATGTGCTGCTGCTGAGCGGTGATTACCTCAGTGTCGATCAGTCGGTCCTGACGGGGGAGTCCCTGCCGGTGGACAAGGGGCGAGGGGATAGTGCCTATTCCGGTTCCATCGTGGGCAAGGGCGAGATGCAGGGCGTGGTGACCGGGACGGGCCTGCAGACCTTTTTCGGCAAGACCGCGCAACTGGTGGAGCGGGCGGAGAGCATCTCCCACTTCCGCAAGGCGGTGCTCGCCATCGGCAATTTCCTGATCGTTTCAGCGCTGGTCCTCATCGCGGTGATCCTCTTCGTGGCTCTGGCGATCCGCCAGGAGCCCATGATCCGGACGATCCTCTTTGCCCTGGTCCTGACCGTGGCCGCCATCCCCGTCGCCCTGCCTGCCGTCTTATCGGTGACCATGGCCGTCGGGGCGGAGCGGCTGGCGCGGCTGAAGGCCATCGTTTCGCGCTTGGTGGCCATCGAGGAGATGGCCGGCATGGATGTACTCTGCGCCGACAAGACCGGCACCCTCACCCAGAACCGCCTCACCCTGGGTGAACCCGTGCTGGCCGGCGCCCGCGATGCGGAGGAACTGATCCTCGCCGCCGCCCTGGCCTCCGAGCGGGATACGGGCGACCCCATCGACACCGCCGTGCTGGGCGGTTTGCCCGCATCTGCCCCATTGGCTTCCTATTCCGTCCTGAAATATCAACCCTTTGATCCGGTAAGCAAGCGTAGCGAGGCGGAAGTGGCGGCAGGCACCGAGCGCTTTCGCGTAGCCAAGGGCGCCCCGCAGGTCATCCTGGATCTGGCGCAGCCGGATGCCGGCACCAGGCGGACGGTCACCCGCCAGATCGATGCCTTGGCGGAAAAGGGCTACCGCACCCTGGGAGTGGTACGAAAGGATGGGGATGGCACCTGGCGCTTTCTTGGCCTCTTGCCCTTGTTCGACCCACCGCGGGAGGATTCGGCGCAAACCATCGCGGCGGGCCAGCGGATGGGGATCGATATCAAGATGGTCACCGGCGATCATCTGGCCATCGCCAAACAGGTTTCCACGCTGCTGCATCTGGGGCAAAACATCGTTCCGGCCGACGCCCTCTCCACCGATGTCCACGCCGCGCAGACCCAGGCCGAACGGGCCGACGGTTTCGCCCAGGTCTTTCCGGAGCATAAGTTCGCCATCGTCAAGGCGCTGCAGGCCAGAAACCATATCGTCGGCATGACCGGAGACGGCGTCAACGACGCCCCCGCGTTGAAGCAGGCCGACGTCGGCATCGCCGTCGGCGGCGCCACCGACGCCGCCCGTGCCGCCGCCGACCTGGTGCTCACCGCACCCGGCCTGACGGTCATCGTAGACGCCGTCGCGGAGGCGCGCAGGATCTTCGCCCGCATGAACAGCTACGCCATCTACCGGATCGCCGAGACGATCCGGGTCCTGCTCTTCATGAGCCTGTCGATCCTGGTGTTCAGCTTCTATCCGGTCACCGCGGTGATGATCGTCATGATTGCCCTGCTCAATGATTTTCCCATCATGATGATCGCCTATGACAACGCGCCGGTGGCCGAACGCCCGGTGCGCTGGGACATGCCCCTTACTCTGACGCTCTCCATACTGCTCGGCGTCCTTGGGGTTATCGCTTCCTTCGTCCTCTTCTGGGTCGCCGAGCGCTATCTCCATCTCGGCCGCGCCGAAATCCAGTCCGTGATCTTCCTCAAGCTCCTCGTTGCAGGCCATCTCACAATCTATCTCACCCGCAACAAGGGCGCAATTTGGCAGCGGCCCTGGCCGAGCTGGAAGCTGGTGGCGGCGACCGAGGCGACCCAGCTCATCGGCACGTTGGCGGCCGTCTATGGCTGGTTCATTACGCCAATCGGCTGGGGCTATGCCGTGTTGGTTTGGGCCTACGCCCTGTCCTGGTTCTTTATCAACAGCGGGGCCAAGATTATCGCGTATCGGGCGCTGGAGGCCTATCGCGGTTTGTCGCGCCAATGAAAACAAAACCGCCGACCATCCTGCGTTTTTATCTCATGGCCATCCTCACCGGTATGGCGGCGGGTGCGGGTGCGGCCTTGTTCAATGCGTTCATCGGGCTTTTCCATAACCTTTTTTTTCTTGGGTCATGGAGCTTCCACTACGATTGGCTGCGGCCTACGCCGCCATCGTTCTGGGGGATAGGGGTAATAGGGGCACCGGTAGCCGGTGGACTTTTGGTGACCTGGATCATCCGGCGCCTGGCACCGGAGGCCCAAGGTGCCGGGGTGCAGGAAATCCTACGGAACTTGTTTCTTGATCAGGCCGCCTTGCGCCCATCCCTTTCCGCCTGGCGCCCGGTAGCCACCAGCATCAGCATTGGTTCCGGTGCTTCCGTCGGCCACGAGGGGCCGATCATGCAGTTGGGCGCCGTTTATGGAGATCTTCTCGCCACCCTTGCCCGTCTCGCGGGCTGGCAGCGCGACACCTTGCTGGCCTGCGGTGCCGCCGCCGGTACCGCAGCGCTATTTCACGCGCCTTGGGGCGGCTCTTTTTTTGCCTTGGAGATTCTCAGCCCTGCCGGGGAATGGCGACGGGTAGCGCCGGTATTTCTGGCCAGCTTTGCGGGAAGCTGGATGATCAGTGCCTTGGGTAAAGGCTTCCCCGGATTTGCCCTCGCCATCCCTGCTTCTGGGTCCTGGTGGGCCTATCTGGGGCTGGGCCTAGGCTGCGGAGCCGCCGCGGCCTTGTTTCTTGCCGTGCTGCGCGCCATGGGGAGTGCTTTTCGCGCCTTCCCGGCCAACCCTTACTGGCGTCACGGCGTGGCCATGGCCATCCTGGGCATCCTGATCTATTTGGTCCTTGTGCAAACGGGCCAATACCATGTGGAAGGGGTGGGTTTCGCCACCATCGCGGAAGTCCTTGCGGGGGGTTTTCGCCATCCCTGGCTCTTGTTCAGCCTGTTCCTCCTCAAGCTGCTGGTCACTGCGCTCACCCTGGGTTCCGGCGGGTCGGGCGGCACCTTCAGCCCCGCGCTCTTTCTGGGAGCAATATTTGGCGCCGGCACAGCCATTTTGGCCCAGGCCATCTTCCCCGGGCTGGAGCTGAACCCCGTCCTGGGCGCCGTGGTGGGCATGGCGTCCTTTTCCGCCGCAGCCACCGGCGCGGTGCTGGGTTCGGCCCTGATCGCCGCCGAAATGGTGGGCGGCATGGGAGTTCTTCCCCTTCTGGCGTCCGCCTGTATCCTGGCTTGGACCGTCCGCCGCCTTTTTCTGAAGCGCAGCACCTATACCCTGGAGCTATCCTGGCGAGGCCGCCCTTTGGCAGAAAACCTGTACCTTCGGATCAGGGATGCCTACCTGACCGGCCGCCAGGAAAAGGGGCGAGGGGATAGCGGGTAGCCCCCGTCCCCCGCCGCGTTAGGAACAATGCCGCCGCGGCCATTGCAGGAGGACGATCACCGCCCCGCCTCCGCCTTCCTGGGGGCGGGCTTGGGCAAAGGCCAGCACTTCCTTGCGGCGGATCAGCCATTGTCCCACCATGCGTTTGAGAATGGGCACCCGGCCCGGAGAGCCCAGACCCTTGCCGTGAATGATGCGGACACAGCGCCAGCGCCAACGCCGGGCCTCCAGCAGGAATTCACCGATGGCCTGGCGTGCCTCATCGACGGTGCAGCCATGGAGGTCGAGATTCTCCTGGATGCGAAAACGGCCGCGGCGCAGATCGCGCAGCAGGGCGCGAGGCATCCCGTCCTGCAGGTAGATCCACTCCTCTCCGTTCTCCAGCAGCAGATCGTCGCCCAGGGGGTGCATCAGCTCATCCAGCACCGCCGCATCGTCCAGATGGCTTTGCACCGGTATGGGCGGCGGCGGGGCCGGGCGGGGCGGCGGGGCGGCGGCGGGCAAAGGTTTGACACCGGCAACGGCACGCAAAAACGCGTCCTTGCCGGTGCCGTCGTCCGCCGTCGCTGATCCGCAGGGTGCGGCATCCGGATGGCGCTTTCGCCCCATGTCCGGAGGCTGCACCCTGCCTCCCCGCCGCTGCGCCATTACGGCTTACCTGGCCTGCTGTTCCAGCCAGCGCTCGACGTCGAGGGCCGCCATGCAGCCGCTGCCGGCGCTGGTCACCGCCTGCCGATAGATATAGTCCTGCACGTCGCCTGCCGCAAAGACGCCGGGGATACTGGTGGCGGTGGCCATGCCGTCGCGGCCGCCCCGGGTAATGAGATAACCGCCGGCATCCATGTCCAGTTGGCCCTTGAAGATGTCCGTGTTGGGCCGATGGCCGATGGCCACGAAAACGCCGGTTACCGCCAGATCCTGGATCTTGTCGTCGGGCAAATGCCTGACGCGCAGGCCCGTGACTCCCGAGGCATCACCCAGCACCTCTTCAACGCCATGGTTCCACAGGACGGTGATGTTTTCCTTGCCGAGCAACTTGTCCTGAAGGATCTTTTCCGCCCGCAGCCGGTCGCGGCGATGGACCAAGGTCACATGGCTGACGATATTGCTGAGATAGAGGGCCTCTTCGACGGCCGTGTTGCCGCCGCCGATGACGGCCACGGACTGACCGCGATAGAAAAAACCGTCGCAGGTGGCACAGGCGGAAACGCCCTTGCCGCGGAATTTCTCCTCGCTGGGCAGACCCAGATATTTGGCCGAGGCCCCGGTGGCAATGATCAGGGCATCACAGGTATAACAATGTTGATCGCCGCTCAAGCGAAACGGCCGTTGACCGAGCTCGGCCTGATGAATATGGTCAAAGAGGATCTCGGTATCAAATCGCCGCGCCTGCTTTTCCAGTTGTTCCATCAACTCGGGACCCATGATGCCATCGGCAGCACCCGGCCAGTTGTCCACCTCCGTAGTGGTCATCAACTGTCCTCCGGGTTCCATGCCCTGCACCAGCACCGGGTGCAGATTCGCACGCGCGGCATAGATGGCCGCCGTGTAGCCCCCCGGACCCGATCCGAGAATGAGCAGCCGGCTATGTTTGCTGTCGATCAGCTTCCCTTCTTCTGCATTCATGGTCACCTCGCAAGTAGAAATTAATTAATACAGTTATTGCCCGGCTCCTGTTCTCAGCAAAGTCTAACACCGATCGGAGCTTTTGGCCTTTCCCGGCGCCATCCGCCTGACCCATGGATTCTTGACACTCAACATTGCCTCGTTTAGCGTGCCGAACATGAGCCATGTCGCGCGCAACGCTCCGCGAAGCCCGAAAAATGCCGCTCCCCGATCGCGGGGGGGGCAGACCCCGTCGGTTACCTGGCGCCGGGAAGGGTGGCTATTCATCCTCGCGGCCCTCGCTGTCTATCTGCTGATCGCCCTGGTCAGTTTTAGTTCCCAAGATCGCAGTTGGTTCAGCAGTGGCCAAGGCGGCCCTGTCCACAATTGGGGCGGCCTTGTGGGTGCCTATCTCTCCGACTTCCTGGTGCAGTCTTTCGGCATCATGGCCTGGTTGCTTCCCTTTGGGGTGGCAACGCTGGCCTGGCAGCTCTGGCGGCACTGGTTTCGCGCCTTTCCCTTGGGCCCTGGCCGCTATGTTGGGGCCTCGCTCCTGGCCCTCGGGATCATGGGCATCATGGCCATGCTTTCCCCCGCGCCATGGTGGTCCATCCCCGGCCAGGGACCGGGAGGAATCATCGGCATGGGAGAGAAGCGCCTGGTGCTGGGCTTGATCGGCGAGGGCGGCGGCCTCCTGTTTTTCCTTGCCGCTTTGCTGCTGGGCGCATTCCTCTTGACCGGCCTGGGCCCGGGAGCATTTTATCAGCGTTGCCGCGATGCCTGGCAGGGATTGCTCGGCTTTCCCGGTCTCCCCTTGCGCCGGACGCCCGCGTCTACGCCGGTTCAGGGGACCCCGCAGCCAGCGGCGCGTGCCGCGACGCTATCCACTGCCCCCGTTGGTCCGGCCGCGCTCCCCGTGCGCCGCAAGGGGCGTGCGGACCTTATTCAGCAACTGCCGCTGGCCGATGCCCAGGGCCACGCCCTGGCCGATGGCTTGCCGCCACTGGGCCTGCTCGACGCCCCCGATGCGGATGACCCCCGCACCCAGCCGCAACCGGAGGAACTGGAACAACGCTCCCGCCTGCTGGAAGAAAAGCTGGCCGATTTCGGTGTCAGCGCCCGGGTGGTGGGTGCCTATCCGGGCCCCGTCATCACCCGTTTTGAGATCGAGCCCGCCGCCGGCGTCAAGGTCAGCCAGATAGCCGGGTTGGCCAAGGACCTGGCACGCACCCTGTCGGCGACCCGGGTGCGGGTGGTGGAGACCATTCCCGGCAAGCCCACCATGGGGATCGAAATCCCCAATAGCCAACGGCGCATGGTGCGCCTCTCCGAAGTCCTCTCCAGTGCGGGATTCGGCAGGAGCCACAGCCTCCTGACCTTGGCCCTGGGCAAGGACATCGGCGGCCAGCCGGTTTCGGCAGACCTCGCCAAGATGCCCCACCTGCTGGTGGCAGGGACGACGGGGGCCGGCAAGTCCGTCGGGGTCAACGCCATGATCCTGAGCATCCTCTTCAAGGCGACACCAGCCGAGGTGCGCCTGATCATGGTCGATCCCAAGATGCTGGAACTTTCCATTTACGAGGGTATCCCCCATCTGCTGGCGCCCGTGGTCACGGACATGAAGGAGGCCGCCAACGCCCTGCGCTGGTGCGTGGCCGAGATGGAGCGGCGCTACCAGCTCATGTCCCGGGCCGGAGTGCGCAATCTGGCGGGATTCAACCAGAAGGTTGCCGAAGCGACCGCCCGCGGAGAGCCATTGATGGGCCAGGAGACGGGCTTTGATGGTCAGCCCCGGCCCCTGGAGGTCATGCCCTCCATCGTCGTGGTCATCGACGAGTTTGCCGACCTCATGATGGTCGTAGGCAAACAGGTGGAAAGTCTCATCACCCGTCTGGCGCAAAAGGCGCGGGCGGCGGGGCTCCATCTCATCATGGCCACCCAGCGGCCCTCCGTCGATGTGATTACCGGCCTGATCAAGGCCAACATTCCCACGCGCATCGCCTTTCAGGTTTCCTCGCGCATCGACTCCCGCACTATCCTCGACCAGGCCGGAGCCGAAACCCTGCTGGGGCAGGGAGACATGCTCTACCTGCCTCCCGGCACCGGTTATCCGGTCCGCGTCCATGGTGCCTTTGTCGGTGATGATGAGGTGCATCGGGTGGTGGCCTACCTGCGTCAGCATGGTACACCTCAATATGATGAGAGCATCCTGCAGGGGGCCGACGCCGGCGATGGTGAAGGCGGAGGGGAGGGCGGCGGCAGCGAGGCCGATCCCCTGTACGACCAAGCCGTGGCCATCGTCACCGGCAGTCGCAAGGCCAGCATCTCCTACGTGCAGCGCCAGCTCAAGGTGGGGTATAATCGCGCCGCCCGCATGATTGAAGAGATGGAACGGGTGGGGATCGTGGGTCCATTGCAGAGCAACGGGAGCAGAGAGGTCTATGCAGCAGCGCCGCCAGCCAATGATTGAGCGTTTCCGGGCGCGTCCCATGGGCGCCTGGGGATGGCTGTTCTTCGCCCTGCTCCTGGCCGGCACGGGCTGGGCGCAGGCTGCCTCTGCGTCCGGGAGCCAGGTCCTCCAGCACTTTTTCCACCAGGTGCGGACGGTGCAGGCGCAATTCACCCAGGTGGTCGCCGACCGGAATGGCCAGGTCATCAAGCGCGCGGCCGGTACGGTATGGATCCAGCGTCCGGGCAAATTCCGCTGGGTCTATGCCGGTAGCAACGGCCAGACCATCGTCTCCGACGGCACCCAGGTCTGGCTCTATGACCCCGCCCTGCAACAGGTTACCATCCAGCCCCTGGGCAAGACCCTCGGCTCCACCCCGGCAGCCCTGATTGCCGGCAAGGATATCCTGGCCAGCCGCTTTGTCATCCGCGATCTGGGCAGCAAGGACGGGCTGCGCTGGGTGGAGTTGCAGCCCAAGGGTGGCCAGGATCAGGGCTTCACCGCGGTGCGTCTCGGTTTTGATGCCCGGGGCGCCCTGCAGGAAATGCGCATGGAAGACGCCTTCCAGCAGGAGACGGTGCTGACCTTCCATGACATCCGCCTGAATCAGCCCATTGCCGCCCAGGAATTCCAATTTACCCCACCCGCCGGGGTGGATGTCCTCAAACCCTGACGTCTGGAGAATCTCATGTTGGATTGGAAATTGCGCATCGCCCTTGCAGCCCTCGGCTTGGGCTTTGTTGCCCAGGCGCAGGCCGCGGATTTCTCCGTTCCCACTTCGGTGGTGGGTCTCTCCGAAGCCGGCGCCACGGTGGCCGACGGCGGCCCGGTGAGCAGTTTTGGGGACAATCCCGCCGATATGGTCTTTTTCCCCGGCACCCGCATGGGCCTCGACATCATCGCCGACAAACCCAGCTACACCTTCACTGCCACCGGCGGCTCCAGCGCCAGCCCCTCCAGCAGGCTCAACATCCTGCCCAATCTCTTCGTCACCCACCGCTTCGACAGCCTGCCGCTGGCGGTGGGGCTGGGGATCACGGAGCCGTATCGCATCAATACCACCTGGCCCGTCGGCAGTTTCCCCGGCGCCGCCGATGCCCCCATCAAGACCGACCTGCAGCTCATCGACGTCAACCCCGGCGTAGCTTACCTGCTGCTGCCTGATCTCAGCATCGGGGTGGGTGTGGATTACTATCAATCCATCAGCGCCACCTTCGATAGCACCCTGAGCGCGGCCAGCGGTACGGGCGGTGGCGTTGGCGGCAACATCGGCCTCTTTTACACCACCGAGACCTGGAATGCCGGTCTCTCCTACCGCTCCCAGGCCAATATCTCCGCCGCCGGCGGGACCATCACCCTGCCCGGCCGCGCCCAGGCCGGCGTGCGCTACCGCTTTACCCCGGCCCTGGCCACGGAGCTGGATGTGGACTGGACCGACTGGAGCAGCGCCAAGCTGCCCAACGCCCCCAGTCTCGGCTGGAAGTCCGCCCTGGCCTACCGCCTGGGCCTGAGCTATCACCTCAACCAGGATCTCGAACTGCGCGGGGGTCTGGCCCATGAAAGCAATCCCGCCACGTCCGGCAGCTACGAGGCCAGCGTCCCCGCCGCGGCGAGCAATCTCCTCGCCCTCGGCGCCGGCGTGGAGTTGGGCGACTGGCACTGGGATCTGGGCGCCTCCTATGCCCTGTCGGGGTCGACGACGGTGAACAATGGCAACGGCCTCGATGGTAGCTACAAGGCCAGCGCCTTCAGCTTTGGCGCCGCCCTGTCGCGGCACTTTTGAGGACGCAGTTCTCCTGACCAGGACCCCTCCGGCATGAATACCGCAGCCGCCGATCCCCGGCCTCTGGCCGCCCGCATGCGCCCCCGCACCCTGGCCGATTTTGTCGGCCAGGGGCACCTCCTGGATCCTAGCGGGCCCATCGCCGCCATGCTGCGCTCGGGCAAGCTCCACTCCATGCTGTTCTGGGGCCCCCCGGGGAGCGGCAAGACCACCCTGGCCCGGCTCCTGGCCGAGGCCACCCATAGCGTCTTGCAGCCCCTATCGGCGGTCAACAGCGGCGTCCGCGAGATTCGCGCCGCCGTTGCCGAGGCGGAAGCGGCGCGGGCCCGGGGCCATGCCACGGTGCTTTTCATTGACGAAATCCACCGCTTCAACAAGACTCAGCAGGATGCCCTGCTCCCCCATGTGGAAGAGGGCACCTTCACCCTCATCGGCGCGACCACCGAAAACCCCAGCTTCGCTCTGGTCAACGCCCTGCTGTCTCGCGCCCGGGTCTACGTCCTCAAGCCCCTGGACGAGTCGCAACTGGCAGAACTGCTCCACCGCACGCTCCAGGATACGGAGCGCGGCCTTGGCCACTTGCAGGTGGAGATGGCCCCGGAGTTGCAGCGCACCCTCCTGCTCAGTGCCGACGGCGATGCCCGCCGCCTCCTCAACCTCCTGGATCTGGTCGTGCAACTGGCCACTCCCGAGGCGGGCGTCGTGCGCATCGAGGAAGACACCCTGGCGGCGGCCATCGGCCAATCCTGGCGGCGTTTCGACAAGGGCGGGGAGGCTTTTTACGACGAGATCTCGGCGCTCCATAAGTCCCTGCGCGGCTCCGATCCCGATGCCGCCCTCTACTGGCTGGCGCGCATGCTCGACGGCGGCGCCGATCCGCTCTATATCGCCCGGCGCCTGGTGCGCATGGCCATGGAAGACGTCGGCCTAGCCGATCCCCGCGCCCTCGATGTCGCCCTGGCGGCCAAGGACGCCTACCTCTTTCTCGGCTCTCCCGAAGGGGATCTGGCCCTGGCCGAGGCCGTCGTTTACCTGGCCAGCAGCCCCAAAAGCAATGCGGTCTATGCCGCCTGGAAAAAGGTCCGGGAAGCGGTCAAGGCGGGCGGCAGCGCCGAGGTCCCCATGCACCTGCGCAATGCCCCCACCCAGCTTATGCGCGGTCTGGGTCATGGACACGATTATCGCTACGACCACGACTACCCCGATGCCATCGCGCCCGGGCAGGCCTACCTGCCCCAGGCCTTGCGCGGGCAGGATTTCTACCAACCCAGCGAACGCGGCCTGGAAGCGCGCATTCGTGAACGCCTGCTCTGGATCAGGGCGCACCGCCAATCCCCCAACGAGTCCAAAACCCATGCTTGATCCCACCCTGTTACGCAGTGCCCCAGAGCAAGTGGCTGCCGCTCTGGCCCGCCGCGGCGTGATCCTGGACACCAGTGCCCTCCGCGCCCTCGATGCCCGGCGCAAAACGCTCCAAAGCGAGCTGGAAGCCGCCCGCAATGCCCGTAACGAGGCCTCCCGGGAGATCGGGCTGGCGCGCAAGCGCGGTGCAGACACTGGCGATCTGCAGGCCGCCGCGAGCGCGCTCGGCGACCGCATCAAGGAGATGGAAGCCGCCCTGGCCGCCGTCCTCGAAGCATGGGAAGAATGGACCGCCGCTTTGCCCAACATGCCCCTGGAATCCGTCCCCGACGGCACCAGCGAGGCCGACAACGTCGTCCTGCGCCACTGGGGCACGCCGCCCGCTTTTCCCTTCCCGGCGCGGGATCATGTGGATATCGGTGAAGCCCTCGGCATTCTCGACTTTGCCGCCGGTGCCCGCCTCGCCGGTGCGCGTTTTGTCGTCCTGCGCGGCATGGGTGCCCGTCTCGAACGGGCGCTGATCCAGTTCATGCTCGATCTGCATACCAGCCAGCACGGCTACAGCGAAATCTCCCCCCCCTTCCTGGCCAATCGCCAATCCCTCTTCGGCACCGGTCAGTTGCCCAAGTTCGAGGAGGATCTCTTCGCCCTGCGGGATGACCCCTACTATCTCATCCCCACCGCCGAAGTGCCCCTGACCAACCTGCTGCGCGGTGACATCATCGACACCCAGCCCCAGCGCTTTTGCGCCTATACCCCCTGCTTCCGGCGCGAAGCCGGGGCCTACGGGCGCGATACCCGCGGCATGATCCGCCAGCACCAGTTCGACAAGGTCGAGCTGGTGCAGATCGTCGCCCCCGAAGACTCTGCCGCAGCCCTCGAAACCCTCACCGGCCATGCCGAACAGGTCCTGCAAGGCCTGGAACTGCCCTATCGGGTCGTGGCCCTCTGTGCCGGCGATCTCGGTTTCAGCGCCGCCAAAACCTATGATCTCGAAGTCTGGCTTCCCGGCCAGAACCAGTATCGGGAAATCAGCTCCTGCAGCAACTTCGGCAGCTTTCAGGCCCGGCGCCTGCAACTGCGCTATCGCAACAGCGAAGGCAAGCCGCAACTCGTCCACACCCTCAATGGCTCGGCCCTCGCCGTCGGCCGCACCTTGGTGGCCCTGCTGGAAAACCATCAACGGGAGGACGGCCGCGTCGCCATTCCCGCCGCCCTGCGTCCCTATCTCGGTGGAGTAGACGTTCTTGGTGGATGAAGGCTATCAGCCCATCAGTTGCGCCTTGCACAGCGAATTGGAACTGGCAGCCATGCACCGCAAAGCGGTAAAATTGCGGCTGCGCGACGGCACGGTGCGTGAAGGGATTATTGAAGACCTCTGGACCGCCCGCGGGCGGGAGTGGTTGCGCCTGCGTTCAAAAGACGGCAGTTGCAATCTGGACCTCGGCCAACTGGCCCATTTCGACGACCGGTAAATCATGAAAAAGCTCATCCTCTCCGCAGCCATTGCCACTGTCTCCTGCGTCGCCTGTGCGCCCGGTCAGGCCGCCGAATTTCCCCTGCCGCCCAAGGGCAGCAATATAGTCGGCGGTCTGCAGGTGGTCATCGCCCGTCACCAGGACACGCTCCTCGACATCGCCCGTCACTATGACGTGGGCTACAACGAGATCCGCGCCGCCAATCCCGGCGTTGATCCCTGGCTCCCCGGCGCGGGCACCCATGTCGTCGTTCCCACCCAATACATCCTGCCGCCCAAGCCTTGGAACGGCATCGTCATCAACATCCCGGAGCGCCGCCTCTTCTATTTTCCCAAAGGACAGAACGTCGTCTACACCTACCCCGTGGGCATCTTCATGCCCAAATGGCCGGACCCCCTGGGCAGCACCCGGATCATCGCCAAGGTCAAAAACCCCACCTGGACCGTGCCCAAAAATATCCAGGAAGAGCACGCCAAGGACGGCGATCCCATCCCTGCCTTTTTCCCCGCCGGGCCGGACAACCCCATGGGAGAGCTGGCCCTGGAGACCGGCTGGTCGCAGATCTTCATCCATGGCACCAACAAACCCTGGGGTGTGGGGATGCGGGTCAGTCATGGCTGTTTTCACGTCTATCCCGAAAATGAGGTGCAACTCTTCAAGATGATCTCCGTCGGCACCTCCGTCACCACCATCGACCAACCCTTCCTGGTGGGAACGGACGGCCAGGGCGGCCTCTATATGCAATCCTTCAAGCCCGTCGAGGCCTACACCAAGGGCAGCAATCCCCAGCAGCGCGCCGTCAATGCCATCAGCGGATTTGAAGAGGCTGCGGGCCGGAACTGGCAGGTGAACTGGCAGCAGGTCATCAACCTGGTAAACGCCCCCAATACCATGCCGACCCCCATCACCAGCGCCGGGCCCAGTCTCCAGGAACGGATTGCCGCCATAACGGCAAAGCCCTACGACTACGCCCCCTACGGGGACGACGCCAACCAGGCATCGCCGCCTCCGGCCCCGGCCCCGGTGGAATCCGCCAGCAGGGCCAATCCCTAGGCGGCCCCCTGGCCAGGCACCCGGCGCAGATGGTAACCAATTGCTTTTCAAAGATTAATTGAAGATGAAAAAAGAATGGTAAAAACCGCTTGCAGCATCCCGCTCGTCTCTGTATAGTTCGGTCTCTCGCCGGGGCAAGCCCCCAACGAGAAGAAACAAAGAAGGCAGGTGTTGACAGCGGATCGCCTCACTTGCTATAGTTCAAAACCCTGTTGCGGGGTGGAGCAGCCAGGCAGCTCGTCGGGCTCATAACCCGAAGGTCGTAGGTTCAAATCCTACCCCCGCTACCAGTTTCGCAGTACGCAGTAATTGTTCTTTTCCAGCCGAGTGGAGTGTGTGGGGTTTAGGCCCCGGTGGAATTTAGTGGATGGAGGAAGTATTCCGAGAGGGGTATGGGAGATCTGCTGGAGGACACGAAAGTTTTGAATGGATTGA
>JAEHJW020007837.1_pt1 | contig 134224 bp, 123 predicted proteins | sample 9271431 | NCBI WGS metagenome assembly JAEHJW02
ACCAGACTATGTTAGTAGAGCTATCTTGGACTGTACGTCCGAATGTGCCGGGAGCTATACTGGACACTGAGACCAGAGGTAGCTGAGGTGGTTTACTAAATAGCATCGATGGCTCCTATGAATTTAAATACTGAAAAATAAGTCATCTGATTATTTAAAATTTTACACATATACAGAGATTCTATAGGTAGAATTTAGATCTACATATATAGGAGAATCGTCGTGAGTTTTTCTCTAAAACCAGAATTTGAAACAGCCCCCGTAGTTAAAGCTCTAATTAATATTGGTGCTCTAATGGATATACCTACCGGATACTACATGACCGGAGTCCATGGAGAATCAGTTCTGAACGGAGGTTTGGGTCAGTTAACTGGTGTGGTAGGTATAGGTAATAGTTTTAAATCCACTATTCTGCACTATATGTCTCTGAGTGCTATGGATAAGATTACTGCCAGTGTAGAAACTAGTTTAGGAACATATGACACCGAAGTCAACACGCATATAGAAAGACTGCTTGCACTAGCTAAACGGTTTCCATTTATCGGCAACATGGATCTGATAAATACAGGCCTTTGGAATATTACAGATAAGACTATGTACTACGCTAATGAGTGGTACGAGATGCTGAAGAAGTTTCTTAAGGGTAAGAAAGATAATGCATCTAAAATTTTAGTAGAGACTCCATTCCTAGATAAGGATGGTAAGACTCTGATGAAAATACTGACACCTACATTTAGTGAGATTGACTCTTTCAGCGCCTTCCAAACGGAAGATGTAGCTAAGATTCAAGAAGAAACTGAATTAGGAGACTCTAGCGGCAATACCATTTACATGCGTCAGGGATTAGCTAAGAATAGATTTTTAATGGAGATGCCTAAAGAGTCTATGTCAGCAAATCATTACGTATTGATGACTGCTCACGTAGGTAAAGAAATTCAGATGGCTAGTGGTCCAGTGCCACAACCTCCAGCTAGAAAGTTATTACAGTTAAAGAATGGAGATAAAATTAAAGGAGTAACTGATCAGTTTTTCTTTCTGATGAGCAACTGCTGGCAAACTGTCACTGCAGCTCCATTGATGAATCAAGGAACTAAGACTGTAGAGTATCCTAAAAACTCTGATGATAATGTGGTAGGTGATAACGACCTACACATAGTGACCATGCGCCAGCTGAGAGGTAAGTCTGGGCCATCTGGTGCAGTGATAGAAATTATCGTGTCGCAAATAGAAGGCGTATTGCCAGAATTGACTGAATTTCACTATATAAAAGGCAGTGATAGATTTGGCATATCTGGTAGCTTACAACACTATAGTTTAGATTTGTTGCCTGATGTCAAGCTTTCACGAACTACTGTGCGCGGTAAGATAGATGAGAATCCTAAACTCAGGAGAGCTCTAAATATTACTGCCGAAATGTGTCAGATGAAGCAGTATCATAAATATGACATTTTGATGTGCACTCCTAAAGAATTATATGATGACCTGATTAAGTTGGGTTATGACTGGAATGTATTGTTGGAAACTAGAGGTTGGTGGACTGTCAATAACGACAAACACCCAATTAAGTTTTTGAGTACTCTGGACTTATTGAAAATGAGAGCGGAGCTTTATCGGCCTTACTGGATGGACAAAAAATGACAAAAACAATTACTAAAGATGAGGCACTGGATATTATCAATTCGGAAAAGCCGGAAGGAGATATCGATCTAGTGCTAGAAGTACGGAACATGCTGGTTTCTAGCGGTCTAGCTAGCCAGCTAGAGACGGCGTATGACTGTAATAGGTATATCACAGATGCAGTCAATAAAAACTCAGATATACAGAGATTCTATCTGAATAGATATTGGAACATTCAGCTGATGAGTGCTCCGGAAGCCTCTATAGAAGAGAGGTATTGCTTACTGCCTGGAGGGGATACTAAAGCTTGGTTAGAGATATTCCAAGCTAAAGTACTACCTTTCATTATTAAACACAGACTACCCGTGGCTATCTAATCATGGCTAAGAATAGGAAAGCTGCTGAGGAATTCATAATTAGTAGTATTTCTAAAATAGTTAAAGGTAAGTTTAATATAGAGAGATATAAGAAGTATTTCAATTCTTTATCAGATAAAGAATTTGATGACTTCATGAAGGATCTAAAGTCTGAGGATAAATTTCTAACTATTCAGCTGCCTAACTTCAGTGAGTCGGATATCACGGTGGAGAATAATGTTAAGGTAGCTGATCAGCTAGGATTGAGTTTTTTCCAAGGTCTATGGATTGGTCCTACTGGAGACACTCCGAAGTATCTCACTCCGGTTAAGTATCTCGTTATTGACTTACCTTTAAGAAGAGCATCGCAGATGTTGATTAAGAAGATAGCTGTGGCTGAACATACTAGGACTACAGACATGTATACTGGTCAGGTAGCTGGAGACTCTAAGACATCTAAGATATCTTTCCCTGAACTACAAATAGCTGCAGCTATGAATTTAGACAATAGCATGGTAGAGCTGATTAAATACAGGGGCGGAGATATTAAGGGCGGTTATGCTCTGGATGCCATGCTGAAGAAGTATGGTCACGCCAGTATAGCTACACTGTCTAAATACGCGTCTGGTGTAGAATCAACAGACACGCTAAAGACTTTCCTGAACTGCTGTCATCTGAAAAACACTCTATGATAAAATCTAGACTATTCGTAGAGTTCGACGCTATATTCGACACCAGAGCAGCTACAATATATAGCTATGGTGAGCAAGCTGTTCTGGATAACATAAATGAGAAATACTTTATCAGAATAATCGATCGATTTAAAAATATTGACTATGATGATTTCAAAAATAGATATGCAGCTAGGGACAAGAGAGCTATCTTTAACTCTGTTACTACTCCTGTGTTGTACATGGTATCTGACTTTGTAGAGTCCACTATTGTAAACTCTATAAATAGTCCAGATAAAATGATACCGGAAATAATAATCAATACATATCCATATGTATTGTCGGAAGAAGAAATAAAGCTAATACAAGAAACTTTAGTTAACTACACTAAAGGGTATGCTGAGATAGTATTCGTACATATGGCTATATCTGAAATCACACCTATGTATGTCAGAGATAATCTAAGCATATTAATTTTATATGATTACCCAGTATGGCTAGAGACCCATAGCGCTACTGGAGATCTAAATAAAATTACAGCTCCATCTACTACTTTAATAGGCCCAGAGATATTCTACATTGATCCGGATCCATCTATAGTCAGAATGGCTGATAGTTCTAAGATAAATATATTCAGAGCTATGGAAGACTATACGTCTCCATTTATAAATCTTAAACTATTACCTATCTATATATTTAGTATGGCTATAAAGTACGAGGGAGTTAAACCAAACAAATCTCCATAGCCGAAAGTGGCTATGGAGATTGTATGTCTTTTAAGCATTTATACCCACATTAGGACTGCCTGCAGCCATACCGAAACCACCGTTGGCTAGATCACATCCATAAATAGCTGTGCCAGTACTGTAGTCGTAAATAGATGTGGAGAACATAGCCATAGGAGCTACTATGCCTCCTCCAAACACACCAGTAGTCGCATTACCTGTACCAGCTACTGCTTGAGCTGCATATGCTATATTAGATGCAGCAGCATAGGTACCGGAGCTATATGTATATAGTGAAGTAGTCGACACCGGAGTTCCACCAGAATTACCTGCTGTAAATATAGCTACAGTAGATATGGACGCAGCAGCCAACAATAATGATGAATACGACATATTTCCTGTGGCTATAGCTGTGTTAGTGCTGTATGTATATAAAGAAGATGTAGATAGATATGTTGCATTGTATCCACCGCCAAACACAGCTTCTGTAGCGTTACCTGCTCCAGCCAGACCATATGCAGTATATGATAGCGCTCCACCCACAGACACTGCATTAGTAGAATATGTATATACAGATGTAGTCGAGACAGCAGCTGTGCTATACCCACCAGCAAATACACCTACCGTGGTATTGCCAGCCGCAGCCATCGAATAAATGCCAGCAGATAGCGAGCCTCCAGCTTTAACAGCATTGCTAGAATATGTGTATTCCGAGCTAGTAGATATATAAGTAGATCCATCTGGACTGCCTCCCATAAATAATGCGGCAGTACCGGTGCTAGAACACGCACTATATACCGTAGCACTGTTTAGATTGCTTCCTTTCACCGATGTATTATAGCTATATGTGTAAAGCGATGTTGTTGATAGGAAGGAAATAGCTTCAGGGCTACCGCCTCCAAAAATAGCTGACTCTGGATTGTTCAGTGCAGTAATTGCAGCTTGGAGTGGAGCTATTTGAGAGTTCAGCGCTAAATTGATCCAGGCTGTACCATTATCGAAGTACATGTTTCCAGATACACTATCGATAGCTACTCTGCCGTTCTCTCCGGCAGCTATGTTAGATATATCTAAAACAGGAAGTTGCGGTGGTGTCATAAACTGCATTATTCAGTCTCCTCTTGGATGTCAGGTAGTTCAACGGTTTTTCCAGCTAGGTCATGCGTGCAATCATTTAGAAATTGTATCATTCCGTCAGTAATGTAATAATGACATATATGTTCTTTTTTCTTTTGAGGCCATGGATTTTTTTCATACTCTTCCAAATTTTTTGGTGTTACCGGAGGAGTCCATATATGCCGGGTATACAAAATAGATGGTGTAGCAGTCGGTTTGTATAAATTGCCATTGAAATTCCACCTGGGTCGTGTAGTTTTATCATCACCCACGTATATGTAATGTCGATGATTACATCCTGGACAGATGAAGTACAGCAAATCATCTTGATAGTTAGCTTTCATTAATTCTCCGTAAGTTAATTTAGATTGGCTCAATATCTATGTGCCCCACAGTCAACTCTCCTTCAACTATCGTACCGACATCTACGTCGCTACCAAGACATGGGGTAGACTGTCTTTTACCAGTATATAAATCTCTAGGAGTTTTTAACAGCAATTCAGCTATCAAGTTGGAATTCTTTTCCATATTACTATTGGCTTTTTCCTCATTCCTTATCTTAGCTTTACCTAACACCGATCTATCTAATCCATCTAAGCTACCTAACAGTAGGCGTATACTGTCTCCGTCATCAGGAATTTTTCCATTTTCTGTTAATTTGTTTATGATATTCTTACGGACGCTAGCAGTGAGTTCTAATAATTTACTATCGTCATCTGACAAAACTGAATCATTACTCATGGTGTTGTTCCTGCTCTAAAATTTTAAGTAACACAGTCATACTATTGACATACTTTCTATCGGAGGATCGATGTGGGAACTGATTAAGAAATCAATTTCTGATTATTTCCTGGTGTATTTGTTCAAAAATAAGGACAGCGGAGAATCCAGAAAAATAAAAGACAGAGATATAAAAGCTATATCTGATTTAAAGAAAATATCTTTACAAGCTATTGGTAAAGCCAACACAATAGAAATGTCTGGAGTTAGGATATATTCTAATTTCGATAGCTTAGAAACTTTAAACAGATATGTAGAGCAAGGTATATTAGATATAAATAGGAAACTGTCTGTATCTAAGCCGTTCAATAAAGAAGATAAAGTCCTATATCTATGTGACTTTGTAGGTTATATAAACACAAACAATAATCTAAAAGAATACTTTGCTAAGTTTAGAGAAAATTGCATAATTTTCTTACGTAAGTATGCTGAACTAAATTCTACAGTAAGTCCCACTTTAAACGAGCAAAAGGTAATTAGAAATTATCAGAATGTATATATACAGATACAAAATATAGCCGAGCAGCTATCTAAGATTAGATAGATTTGGAAATATGGACGATCATATATCATCTATACGAGAACGGCCTCTATACAAATCGGAGTAAAATTTATGGCTATGGATAAGGTACATAAGAAGACGACAAGTAATAGCGTCGAAAGCGTTCTATCTAAGTTATTCAGACAGATATCGTATAATCTGAGTATGCAGACAATCGTCTCCAGCATCAATGCGTATTTGATACGAAGGCATAGAGGAGGCACGGTCAGAGAGTTGAGTAGCTCTCGTGGAAATATTCAGAAAGAATTGAACTCCGAGACTATGAGCTGGAAGGTATTTTGTAGAGCGCTGGAGATCATCAATGTTAAGAAATTCACCATCAGCATTGATGTAGAGTGGCATAATGGTCGAACTACTGTTCATAAACAGACTGTAGTTTTCAGCGATATTGTGAATCAAAATGTAGACGGTGAAGAAGATGGATGAAGAGTTTGTAAGTAAGGTACGGAAAATCCTCATAGATGTGATAGATGAGGAATACAGTCGATTCAATGAGTTGGATCAGGAAATAATAAAATTATGGGTAGGAGGAATATACTATGAGCAAAACATATATGCCTTGTTGCATGGTAAGGTGTTTCAGGATATAATTTCGTATGTTTTCTCAAATGAGGCGGTACTGTCATTCTTGTTAGCTGTAACTGTAAACTTTAATCAGCGTATTTATTTCCTTAATACACAGTCTGGTTCAGCTAGCAATCAGCTCATTAGAAGTATAGCAGACGGACTTAGCTCTTTAAGTCTATCTTTAGACAATAATCTAAAAGGGGAGATTCCGACATATCTAACTGATGGCATAGACTATCCGGCGGCTTCAGTAATTGATCGCCTGGAAAAGAATCGTATTATGGTAGCTGTATTTTCCATACATATGTTCGCAGGAAGCAGCCATATATTGACTGTACCTGGGGCAGAACCAACTCATCGTGAATAAAGGAAGTTAAAATGAGCAAAGAAAACAAAAGCCTCTTCGGCAAGACACAGCTCGGTGTTCTTCTAAGGGACGCTTTGTTAAAAAACGAAAAAAGCTACTCTTCGTTCAAGAACCGAAATAAGAACAAGAAGTTCCATGCTATCGATATCCCTGACTTGCCTGCCATTGAAACACTCGGAAATGACGGAGTAGATTATCTGCGTGTAGGCTTTAATAGTAAAACAGATTTGGGAAAATCTCTTTCTCCTGACTTCCCAATTGGTTTCACTCACGATGTATTAGGTAAGTTTCTGTCAATCCAGGCTTTCTGGATCTGGATTCGTGCCGAAGAAAGGACTGACGACCTTAGAAACTTGTCTCGTCATGAAGTCTACAAATACCAGCAAATCGACAAAAACGCAATTAACTACAATTTTAAAAATTACAAAGCTGTGGTTATGGATGCATGCTATCGACTCATCGTCAACACTCCAGAAATCTCAGGAGAGATGAAAGGGAGTGTTCTGCCTTTCGATATGGTATATATGGACAAAGCATCCAAAAAGCTAAATCGGCCAAGTTATGCCGTGTGGTATATATATGGTCTTAATGAAATCCGCAATGCGCTGAAGGAAGATAGACTGCCTGATTTCGTTAAGTTAATGGATGATCCAACGGTAAGTATTTCCCAGTGTTTGGAGTCTTTGATCTAACATACCTATTGAGCTACCTCCCGCTGCTGGAGGTAGCTCAATATCATATGACTATTTTTTTTAGGAGAGCGAGATGACTGTATCTGCTCAACGATTTACATTTAAAGACAATCAGACTAATGTACCTGTAGCTAATTTAACTACACAGACTAGTAGCAATTTACTTAACACTCCGTCTAATGATCTACAGACATTATGTCAGAATATATCCAATCTACTACACTCTAACCATCTATCGTCGATAGAGAATTCCCTATCAGGTAATTCTTTAGTTTCTAGTACATTGAGTGCAGTTAAGTCTTTTGCATCCACTGTAGCATCTGACGTATCGTCTACAGTAGCCGCAGCTAAAGGGGCTCTCCAGACTGCTGTTTCCGATATTGGCTCCGGAATAAATGCAGTTGTCGGTGGTATAGAAGGTAATTGTCCTTCAGCTACATCTGCAGAGAGTTCTATATCTTCAGCTGCTAAAGGACTAGCTGGGAATAGCACTGTAAACGGCATAGCTAGTAATTTGGGTCAATTAAGAATTACTAAAGATTTCTTTTCGTCCGGAATAAATCTAACAGCTACTCCTTCAGCCGTTCTGAATAGTGCCGCCAATTCTTTACTAGGCAGCAACCCACAGGCTGCTAGTGCATTAAAACAACTGTCATCTACTTGCCAGAATACAATTCTAGCTGGATTTGTTCCTTCCGGTCAAAGTACTAATTTAGTTAGTTGTGCTAACGGTGGCACCAGACAAGCCAGCGTAGGCAGCTGTAATATAAACCAGTATGCTAACCTTTTAGCAGCTCAGAATGGCGGAATTTATAATCCAACCATATCTAATCAATATAACATGGTAAATACAGCTTCTTTATTAGGTATAGCTGGGTATAAGCAAGGACTGTGTGGTGTTTTCACGGCACTTACGTCTAATGTAGATAATGTCGACGCTTTAAGTAAAATAGCATCTAATATGTTAGGATCCGCAGCTACTGGTAAAGATATGTTATCGGTTATGGATATTGGATCTAGCTTAAAAGGCGGTAATGTTCCTTCTGTAGTTCCTGGCATATCTTCAGTTATATTAAGTAACTATCAGCAACCCTCTGAAATAACTAACTCTAAACTAGGTAATTTTTCTAATAACTTTCTATCGTCACTATCTAATATTGACTCTAATTGGTCTACCGACAGTAACACTGGACTGCCTTCGGTTGTTAATCTAGGAGGAATTAATAGTTCCAATTCTAAAAGTATAAACACACTACTAAGAGCTAATAGTAACAGCCAGGCAGTTAGTCCATCTACAGACGGATCAGTAGCTCCAGGCTCAGTCAGTAGCTACTTATTAGTAGGTAATAATTTCGACACCAGCAACACTACGTCTAGCTTACTTTCATCTATGCTTTGACATATAGACACCACCCTTGCCAGTAAGGCAAGGGTGGCATTCTTTGACGGAAAAAAACACAGTCATATATAATCAATATGGCTTTTTAAGTCAGATCAATAGTGGTTTGGCAAAAACTTTAGGAGAAAAAAATGTCTGAGATCGTATTTACTACAGCCCTGGCTCTTGGTAGCGACATTGAAGTGAGCAATCTGGTAAATATCACTTTGAAATATGCTGAAGACGATCTTAATGCCGTAAATATCAAGGCAAGATTTGTAGGGTCAGATATCGGTCTCGAACTATCAAGCAAAGACATCAGTAAGATTGTTACAGCTAATAGCAGTCTTTTCACGGAGCTTGGTTTAGATCCAGAATGTTTTAAGCTGGAATTGAAGCCAGATCTGAGTTTCAATATTCGTACATATGGTTCCAACTAAACTCATGGAGGTTGTAAATGGACACTCTGATAAAAATGCTTGAGAAACATTTCCGGTGTAAGGTTAAAAGCCTTTCGGCCACTGAAGATTCACGAAAAGTAATCGTCAACGGGGTTGAATATCCAGTAAGTGAATTCTCTACCAAAATAGTTACTGAGCTTTACCTGGAGCTCGGTATTACTGGATAACGCACTTAGCTTCTCAGCAGGGAATATCCGTACATTTAAATGAATTGCCACGGTGGCCCTAGCGGCCACCATGGCAGTTTCTTTTTTTGTATTTTTTATAGTAACATATCATATTTTTGTGTAACTTACCATTGGAGGTTTAAAATGACCGATTTTAAAAGAATCAAGGCTAGAATAAGAGTAACCAACGCTACTACGGATATGTCTACAGCAAGACAGCCTTTGGTTGGTGCGTTTATGGTATACACCAGATATCTGAATGGGTCAGATAGCGATGTATATATTAAAGAAAGAATTGGGACTACTGTAGCTATCAGTAAAATGGATTATGTCGGTAGGAGAAATATAACCCAAAGAACTACAGGTGTGACTCCTGGACACTCGGCTGGAAATTTCGAATATAGCGACGATACAGTACCTACATATAACGAATTCATGGTAACAAAGTCATATGTGATAACTAGCAAATATGCTCGTGAGTTTTTCGCCACAGCTAATGCTTATATAGATAAAATCGCTGAACATGACAGGAATTGTGAGAATAATAAACATGACAAAGAAAACGATCCTTTGTATCTGCTGTATATGGAATATCTGCATCAGTATAACAAACTTCCTCAGGATGGAAACCCAGCATATAGTGCAGAGACTTCGACATATAACATAGCTTTAAATTACATCTTCGACATAAGCTCCTTACGCATAGACAATAATGGCGTCAAAATAAAAGAGATTAACAGCGATGCTGATTTCATATTAGGATATAATGATCATCTCGACCTAGTAGTGTCTTTAAATAAAGATACTGGTAAGTATGACCATCCATTATCTACGACAGCTTTGGTAGATGAAAGAGCTAATGAAATATATAAAAGCATAAAAGGCAATGTTGTAATTGTTGAGATTGTTGATAACTCGAAAAAATGTTCTGCTAAATATATGCGGCTAGGAAATAGCGTAATAAAGATTACTCCTGTGATAGATCACTCCAGAGAAGATGGAGTCGTCATATCTAAGTATATTTATAACAATGGAATAGGTATTCTGGACGGACCTCCTATTACTTGTTCTTTTGAAGAGATGGAAGAGAAAGCTGGCTTGTATAGTACTATTGAAGAAGCCGAAAGCTTGGGTAATCTGGATAAAAATAGAGATAAAATAATCGATGGGTTGAAAGAAGAACTAACGGCATTGAAAATTAAAGCTGCTCTGGATAAAGAGAAAAATGCGTTGGAATTAGCTCAAGTCAAAACTGACGCTAAAGAAAAAGAAGAAATGCTCACAGAGAAGATGAGAGCTAGAGAAGACTATTATGATAGTAGGAAGAAAGAAAGGTCCGACTATTATGAAGAAAGAAGTTATGTAAGAAAAGACAGCAGCGAGATAGTGAAATGGATTCCAACTATCGTTGGTGGTGTGTTAGGTATAGCAGCGATAATCTACGCTAAGCAAAAATAAAAAAAATATCCGCAGGTAGCATCATGTGTTAATGATGTATGTATTTTGAAAACATGAATCGGGAGTTTCTTATGCAAGAATTATTTTCAAGAATGATAGAAAAGCACACTCCGAAATCAAACCCCGATATAATGAACGGGGTTGTTATAAATTACATGCAGAATTCGTTAGACTATGTGGACTCTGTCTTTAAGTCGGCATCTGAATCTTTTCCTAAAGGTTTAGAATATCTTGGGTATGAGAGATGTAGTCCCGTGGAAGAGTTCGAAGAAGTAACCAGACCTAGAAACGGCAAGAGGCAGTTTGATCTAGCCAGAAATGATTTATATATGGTCAAATATTTCTTCCGGTTTAATGGAGAGGACTTGCCTCCTAGGTATATTTATATGCCGAACATAGGAGAGGCCGGGATGTTTTATATCGGAGGTGTGAACTTCCACATGACTCCAGTTTTATCTGACAATGTCATATCCCCAGGCTTAGACACTATCTTCGTTAAGCTACTCAGAGATAAGGTTATTTTCAGGAGATTGTATCATACCATGGTCGTGAATGATGAAAGAATCATGACTCAAATTGTGTGGTCTGCAATCTATAGAAAAAACCAAACAAAAAATACCAGGACTACTAAGGCGGTTACATGTCTGGCGCACTATCTATTTGCCAAATATGGAGTCACTGGAGCTTTTAGAAAGTATTGTGGTTTTGTACCTGTATTCGGAGATGAGGAAATCACAGAAGTTTTATATCCTAAAGATAAATGGATGATCTGTGAATCTATAAAGATGAAACCAAAAGACTTTATGGGTAACTTCTACACTCCTAATACTATTAGAATGGCAATTCCTAAAGACCAGTGGAATATGAATGTACAGGCATTAGTATCCGGGTTCTTTTATGTGGTAGATTATTTTCCTAGTAAGGTGCGTGTGAAATATATCGATAATGTCGATATGTGGATGGTGCTTCTAGGACATATAATCTTCAGCGGTAATTATAGCGACAGTAAATTATTCAAGGACATAGAAAGCCACTTTATCTCTCTGAGTGAGTATGTGGATGCGATTGTAATAGATAAGCTGAAGAAGCTTAATTATACTATCTATAACTTTTATGACTTGCTGGCTGTAATACTGAAAGACTTTAATTCCATTATCGTCAGATCTAATAAATCGACCAATAATGTTTTCAATAAGACAGTAGAAGTACTCTATTATGCTCTATATGACATCACGTCTGGTATATTTAGAGTAAACTTCAAACTGAATAAACTAGCTGCTAAAAAGGAATTGACTGCTAGAGAAGTAGTTGAGGTTTTCAATAAGCAATTGAAGACTGGAGCTATATTCTCTCTATCTTCAGGAAAGATAGTAACTGGCAGTGTAGGGTATAGTGGAGATCACAAGTATCCTAAATTGACTTCAATTCTAACTGAGCAAGAAAATCTACCTGGAGCTACAAGAGGTAAGAAGAGTAAAAAGACTGTGACTGAAAAGAATAGGATTCATACATCCATGCTAGAAGTCGGCTCTCTTTTGTTTCTGCCAAAATCTAATCCCACTCCTGTAGTTAGGGTGAATCCATTTCTGCGTGTGAATACCGAAACTGGAGCAATTATTCCTAATGAGAAATTTACAGAGCTGTTGGACCGTACTCAAGAAATGCTGAAAGGCACTAGGTCTTCAGTGAATGTGGATATTTTAGAAACAGAATAAATCCAGCTAAAATAGCCCTAGGTTAACCTAGGTCTATTATATCATTAAGAAAGGCTAGTCTATTATGATTGCAAATGCATCAAATATCGAAGTATTTAAATTTGAAGCTAATGACTATTTTGTATTTGGTAGCAATACTGCGGGTATTCACGGAGCTGGAAGCGCTCAGTGGGCTAGGAGATTCTACGGAGCTAAATATGGAGTGGGCGAAGGAATTTGTGGATCATCATACGCTCTCCCATCAGTTTTAGCAAAAGGTACCCGGCTGGATAAGATGAGTTGGGATGAATTCATTGAGCATTGTAATAGGTTCATAGACTTTGCTAGGGATAATTCTGCGAAGAGATTTTGGCTAACTAAAGTTGGCTGTGGCTTGGCTAGATTTGATGAAAAATCTGTATCGTCCTTTTTTCTCAAAGCAGACTTACCTCCAAATATTCTTTTACCTGGCGTTTGGTTAGCTAAAAAAGAAACTAACTTAATCAGAGCTGTGGTTGCCGGATCAAGAAAATACGTAGATAAGGTTAGAGTGTTTCAATCTCTGGACTCCTACTTCCAAAACAATCCTGGTAATATTGCGATAGTTTCTGGAGACGCTACTGGTCCTGATAAGTTTGGTAAACAATATGGTTTAGAAAGAAATATTCCAGTAAAACTGTTTCCAGCTCAGTGGAACGTGTATGGAAATTTGGCTGGGTTTGTCAGAAACAACTTGATGGCTATATATGGAACCGTCCTGTTTGCATACCATATGAATAACTCTAGTGGTACTGCAGATATGATAAAAACTTCTAAGAGGGAGGGGCTTAGTGTTGGAGAGATTATGTCTATTTGAGTGTAGCTCAAATGGGTATTTAAATGGCCATATATCATCAATAAGAGAATATAGTAGGAGATTGACATGGGCTTACCTGTCCCTTATTCCCAAGCAATAACTCCTGTGGTGATATATCCAGACACAGGTCCACCTGCCATGTTTGATTTAGCTGTAGACGAGAGGGTTCGCGGGATAGTACCGGCAATGCTGTCGTCTCTGGCAAACGAACTAGGTAGAAAACATAGCCTAAATGCAGCCAGAACTTTCATATATAATCTAGTCAGTCTAAATGGCTGGCAAAATAATGACTATTTTGAGTTATCTCAGTTTGCTATAGACTTATTACTCTTTAATATGAATAAGGGTTTTATCATCAATCCTTATAGTGAGATTAATAACATAGCAAATCAAGCCATCACTCTTTGGTCATCAAGAAAGGTTTTACAATTCCCAGAACTCAGGGGAGTTGTAGATAGCAGAGTAATATCTGCTTGCGAAGAGAATTCCGTAGTCTTAAATAATTTACTCCAGGAGATTCAGTCGATGTATAATAACCCTTATCATCCCAATCAACAAATGCAAAACGTACCTATGGATACTGTAATGGATACTCCTAATGGCCGTATGATAATGACTCCTAGTGGGTGGCAGCCGTACAATCCATATGGATCCATGTATCAACAGAATAATCCTGGTTTTCAGAATTACAATAGACCTAATACAGTGTATCGAGGTGGGTATATGGGAGGCCAACAGCCCCAGGGACCAGGTGTACTGCAGGGTAACCAGGTAGATAATGTGAACACTAATATCGATAGTCGATTTGGAAGTTCGTATTCTGGAAGAATGCAGCCTGAACCTGTTCGAGAAGAATTTATTCAAAAACCTGAAGTGGCTGTTAAAGAATATACGGCTAAAGACTGGACTAGTAGTGATTCTCAGCCGTATCGGTCTTTGCTAGTCAAAAGTGTGGAGGATGCCGTATATCGCTTGGTGAATGGAGTGGTGACTGAAATAGTTTTCGAAAAAGAGGGGAACCTAATGGACAGAGGTATGCATCGACTGAATTATGTACTCAATGTACCGGTCGTCAATGACAATAGACCGGATGCGATAGTTCAGGATTCTGCTGAAATCTATTCCATTAATAATGTTGAGAAAACTACTAAGTCCAAAGATAAGGCCTCTATGCTGGTTAGCAAGGGTCTTGGTCTCTATGCCTATCTGGACGAGATTGTAACATATTCTGCAGTTAATCTCGTTAAAAGTGGTAGAACCATCCATCGGTGTTTTGGTAATATATTCACACCTATTCCTGGAAAGAGTGATTATTGGAATGTGATTGAGCGCATTGGTGAGGAAACTAACAGCTTCAACAGTACTGCAGCTTTGTTGATGGAAATGGCTGAAGCTACCAATGGCGATCTGGATGCTCTCATGTATATCGATCACATTGATAGGCAATTGACTAATATTATCAATAGTTTCCTAGGAAATAATCTTTCTCTGGAAGGTCTGTCTATTGATTCCTTTTCCACAGATATTGGTGAGCTTAGTCAGTACATTACCAAGCATTTCGGAAACAGCTATGCAAAGTCCCTAGAGCTGTTCGAAATGGAGTTCATGAGATCGTTCTACAGATTAGTCAGAAAAGAAGATACCGTAAGTATCTTTGGATCTGAGTATGATGGTAGAAAGGACGGAATTGTTTATAACTTTACTGTAGATGGTGTCAGTATCACTACAGTAAACATGAGTAGTTCTGAGCTGGAAATAGATGCTGATAAGAACATAGCTCTCATGATTCAGGAAGGTCGGTCTCCCGTGCTGTATAACATCGCAGCCAGTCTGTTTGAGCAAATCAAAAGTCTGGGGGGTGGAACCCCGTTTTATAATTATATGATCACGAGAGAAGGAGCCAGATTCCTATTATATAAAGGATATCTGGGTGCTGACTGCTATCTGATCCGCAAGATTTAAAAGACACACAGACACACAGGCCTTAATTGGCCTGTGTGCCTGTTGTTTTTTTTAGTTTAGTAGAGGATTTGTTATAGAGCTATTACCTTGAACTGCTGCTTTTAGTATTCCAGCCGGAGCTGTATTTCCAACCAGATTAGCCCAATATGCAGGAGATATTAACTTTCTATAGTTATTTATAGTTTTAGCTAAATTTAATTTAGCTCTAGGTATGGCATATATTTGAGAGTATATGTCCTGGCCTGCCAATACAGCTAAGTAGTCCATTAATATATTATCTGCATCCATTCCTATATTTCCATTAAATAGACTGCCAGTACTCACAGGCATGTGCATTATGGAAGATAGATCCATAACACTAAAGCTTACGTCTATAGCTAGTGGAACTCCGGTGTTTGTAAAACCTAAATTGGACACCCCTCTAGTTATAGTGAGTGAGTCTATCATTCCTGTCTGAATCTGTATCCTACCTCTATCCCATAACTGAACCAGGAATGGACTGGTATACGATTGCTTACCTGTTGATAAAGGTAATGCTCCGGCTAAAATCATAGACAGAGGAATGTATATATTCATCATTTGCGATATTGGGTTTCCATATGGACTAATTAACTTTATATTATATGTTGATCTAGGTAATGATGCGGATGAGCTTTGCCAGTGTTTAGGAATATCTATATATCCTTGACCTGCTAGAATACCTAAGGCTGATAATACTCCTTGTCCTAAACCAAATGTAGCTCCAGCCAATACACCTGAAGCCACGTCCTTAACTGTACTAACTAAAGTGTCTGCTAAACCACCAATAGCCCCACCAAGCAAGTTTCCATTCTCTAAGCTGAATCTAGCTTCTCTAGCTTCTGACGATGTAGAATTTATCTTATTAGCTATCTCACTATCCACTGCTGAATTTGAAAATGATTCCGATACTGATCCGGTATAGTCTACTTGAAAGATAGCAAACTCTGCACCATCTCTAATGTTAGCATCAAAATACTTTACTGCAGAAGATATCCATCCAGGAGAAGAAGCCGCGTTACTAGTAGTCGGAGCTGTAGTATTATCTATTATATTTCCATTTGCATCTACAGCTGGAGTAGATCCTTCTGTTTTTATAGGAGCCCCTCCTCTTGGATCAGTTTCTATTCCAGAACTATTTTTGCTGCTTCCGGAAGCCATAAAGTATGAACTGAACATTAGAGCTTCGTTAATATATGCTGCAAAATTATGATATCCTTCTTTTGTATCCACATATGTTTTGTTCCTGGGATCATTAGCATTGTTGCTATTCACATATCCAGTAAAATCAGTAGTAGTCGAAGGGTTTACATCATTATAGTCTTGCGTGAATAAATTATTGGCTAGTACCTGTGGTCTGGAAGCTATAGCAAACACATCAAAATATCCACTAGAGTCCATGATGCCAGGAAACATAGTAGCTAGCTCTTCCATATTAGCCGTATCGAACTGATATAAGTTAGATATTTTTTGGCTATTAGGATTACTAGACAAATATGCTGGCAATAAACCTCTATTAACTGCTATTGTATTTGCTAGCATATTTACTGAAGACCAATATAGATGCATTGTTGGCTTAACAGTATAATACTTGCTTGTTGGGAAAGCAAACAGGCTGCTAACTGCCTTACCTATATATACTGCTGTAGATAGCACGGGAAATGAAACAAACATAGCTATGCCAGTAACCAGCTTAGATATCTTATACGCGGTAGACAGTCTACCAGTCCTAGCTAGTTGAGTAGAATCTGGATCTGCAGCTCCTAGTAAGAAACTCACCAATGAGTTATACTGAGGTACTCCAAATCTCATAAAGATTTTTTGAGCATTATCGTCTATTGCTTCACTATAGTACCTGCCCATTCCGTAGTTTCCGGAAGTATTGAATAGCGTGACGTCATTACGTCCCTTTAATCTACCCTTAACTCGAATATCTGCATATCTAGTATACTGAGCTCTGTTGTTAACAGCTATGCTACTGCCGATTACAGCAGAAGAAAATTTAGATGAAGCACTAGACCAGAATCTATTTACTCCATCAGCAGGATTACTAAGAAAGCTATTACCTATCATGAATGACTGTTTTAGCCAATCTTTATCCAGTAATGTACTAGGTATGTCGGCTACCAATTGAGACTGACTAGCCATTATTTGCTTAGAGTTAACTCCAGCTATAGTAGCGTCTCTAACAGGCGTAGTATTTACATTGTTTAATGGAATGCTGCCAGGGGAACTAGCTGGTATAGCCATTTCACTTCCTTTTAAATTTCGTCAGAAGATATATGCCAACCATAGCTTTTTAAGGCTATGGTTGGCATATTGTCTCTTTAGCTATTTCTATTTAAACTAACAGCAGGTTTTGGTACCTGAGTAGCCTGTTTTCCAGGTGCTTCTGCATTACCAGAGGTCTGAGTCTTAGCACCACTGGAATTAGAAGCAATTTTATTAATACTATCCAGCATCTGTTTCTGTACAAGCAGAGATTGGTTTAGTATTCCAGACACATCAGATAATCCTTCATGAACTTTCTGCATATGGAACCCCTGACCTACCTCTGCTGGAGATGCCTTAGTTATAAATTTAGCAGGAGTTGGTACCGCTGTATTCTGTCTAGTAGTTTCTTTAGCTGTAGGTATATTTTGAGAATATGATCCAGTTGTTCTATTTAAAGCCATTGGATCATTATTACTCACTAAAGGTTTACTATTAGGAGTTTGTGGAGTCTCATTTGTTTTAGCTACATTATCCAAACTAGGCCTATTAATAGGAGCTGCTGGTTTTTTATCTCCAGAAGCTAATTCAGGTCCGGATATATTTAATCCAAATTGAGTAGCTCTCTTGTTCACTAGAGTATTTATTCCGTCATAAAACTGAGCTACAGTTAGGGCATTACCATTCTTATAAAATAGAGATTGGTTAGCTCTAGCTGCTGCTGGTAATATATCGGCAGCTTTTTCAGATGGATCTGCTTTCAGTATAGCTAATGCACCAGCCGGCCCTAAGAAATGTGCTAGATACACATCTGTAGGTGTTGGGTTAGGTTTTACTTGTTTCAGAATCTCTATATTTTGTTTTAAGAACATAGCTCCCATTATAGCATTAGCTTTGGGGTCTGTTCTAGGAGTGTCCTCAGTAATACCAAACTGAGACCCATACATATGCACCATATTCTGCCATGTACCTATTGTGAATTGGTACAGTCCTGATGCGGTGGATGTAGCCGCCATAGCAGATGGATTAAAAGACGATTCTATAGCAGCTATAACTAACATAATGGCTGGGTTTATTCCAGCACTAATAGCTATTTTAGAAATCATATCTTTCATTGCAGATATGTTTTTACCAACATATTTAACTGCAGTCATGGCTGCTTTTCCGGCTGTAGTTAATCCAGAGCCAACTGCTTTATATGCTGTTTTTAATGCTGTTCCAGATATAGTATATGCTTTATGAGCAGCTTTGGAAGCCCAGCTATATGCACCAGCTGCTTTTCCGGCTACCCAATGAGCTGTCTTACCAGCATACTCTTTAGCTTTACCATATGCGTTTTTAAAGAACCCGCCTACTTTATCTAGAGCTGATTTATCTTTTGCTGTAGCTGCAGTTGTAGCTGCTGCAGTTGCTACTGCTTTTTTAATGGTGGTATTCTTACTCTTATTTTCAGACTTAGCCTTATGCTCTAAGAATGACTTATATTTACCAAACTCTTTATCGTAAATACTCTTTACATATTTAGAGTCAGCAGTCAATTTAGAAAGTCCTTGAGATATCAGAGGGCTACTAAAGACACTATATGCTCCAGGTATATTTTCAACCATAGGAAACATTTTAGTAATCTCGTCTTTAGATAGCTTATCTGTATCAGTAAGTCTAAGATTTTTATTTACAGCGAACAGAGCAGACACACTGTTTAGAAATACTGGCTTAAATCTGCCATTAAACCATTTTTCAAAAGCATGTACTTGATCAGTATTCTTTATATCTATTCCGAATATATCGAAAATCTTTTTAACATCCATTTTCTGTTGTATTAGATATGCTTTACCTAACTTATAACCAACAGCATTTTTAATCAGAAATTCTTCTAGGGATAAAGCATAATGGTAATACTTTTTCTGTTCTTCTAGAAAGCCATATTGAGCCATCCTGAATTTACCTAAAGAATCTGTATTGTTTCTGGTAAAGTATTTATATGTTTTATACCCTGCATATCCTAGTCCAGCTATTACTGCGGGTACTAATAGCACTGGACTAGTTAAAACTGCAGCTATTCCTGAAAGAGCCGCTCCACCTACAGCTAGAACGGTAGATAATGCTGCTCCACCAACAGTAGCTGCTGCCGATCCTGCTAAAGATAGAGCCCCTGTGGCTAATCCTCCTATAGCAGACATTATTCCACCGCCTTCAGCAGCAGCTCCAGCCACTTCTGCTCCTTCAGCTACTTCTCCGGCTGCAGATGCTCCTTTAAATAGATTACCTAATAGAGGTATCTTACCAAGCAGCTTTCCTATCTTACCGACACCGGGAATGTCCGCTAGCATATCAAAAGCTTTACCTAAAAATCCTTTAAAGCCTTTCACTTTAGACATAAGACCAGAAAACAAACCTTTACCATTCATGTACCTGGGTTTATTATCTGCATGAGCCGTGTTGGCTTCGTTTTTAGCTAATTGATCTGCGTATTCTTTTTCTTGCAGTGATACGTTAGACATTCTTCCCTTTAGCTTATTTTTTAAACTGCGGGCTTTTTCTTTCATGCTGTAGAAAAAACCTTTAGTTTTAGGAGTATTAATATTAGATTCACCAGTAGCTTTTCTATCCGAATTCTCTTCCGATGAATAACTTTCATGGATGTCTTCAATTCCAAATCCCATTTTCAATATATCTCGTATCTCTATAAGAACTTTTAAGCTACTTCCTCCAGAGAAACCGAAATTAAATCCTGACCCAGAACTAGACTTTCTGTTATTAATGAAATCTTTGGCCTTATTGAAAATTCCCAATGCCTTATCCTTAATGAAACCTAAACTGGACATTGCGAAATCTTTAGCTAATTGAGTTAGTGTTCTTATTGGTTTCCCATATACATCTACTAAGCCTTTAGCTATGTCAGCATATGTCAGGACTATATTTTCTTTATCGTCTAAAACCTGGCCTTTAATATCGTCTATAGTTCTGATAACTTTACCAGATTTTTCATCTATGTATCCACCAGCTTCCATGACTGATTTGTATAGTACCGGAGTAGTTCCTCCGACCACATAAATGTCTCTAGGAGCATTTACCGTATTTTTCAGAAAGTCTATTCCACCTTTACCTATATCTCTCAGGTTACGTATTCCGTTAGGAATTTTATGCTCTATAAAGTCACTGGCTTTTCTTAGTAACTTTTCTGCTTTCTTTCTCAGTATAGCTGATGTATTCTTTATAGGAAGTCCTTGGAAATCCACTAGACCTTTTATCATTTCTTGTAGAGTCAATACTGTATTACCTTCGCTATCTAATACAGGTCCCTTTATATCATTCAAACTGCGGATTATTTTTCCAGTCTCTCTATCTAAGTACATTCCCTTAAGTATGAAATCGGCGTATAAAACAGGCTGGGATAAATCACCTTTAACGTATACATCAACTACTGGGTTTATTAAATTATGCAATCCGGCAATTCCGCTAGCAGTAATTTCTTTACCGAAATTATAAGCTCCATTAACTTTTTCCTTAGCGAAAGGATAAGCTGTGTTTTTAATAAATGGGCTTATTTTTCTATTATAAGCTATTCTTCCTTTACGTAAGAATCTCTTGAAAGAATAAACACCAGAACCTATCTTGTCTCCGGCATATTTCAATATATCTTTAAATGTTGTTTTACCTTTCTCTAAGATACCGCTTTCTTTTAAGTCATTAATGAGATCCGAAACCTTTAGCTTTCCAGACTGTATTAAATCGGAAGCCTTTAGCATACCGCTGTTAACTAAGGCCATGATCTCATCTTTACTCAGCGCGCCTAGCCTAATACCAGACCCAGACATCTTTCTGGTGTTTTCTTCAATAGCTAAAAGTATTTCTTTTACACTATTGTCTTTCCCTAGGCTACTTTTCATTTTATCTTGTTCATTAGCTAGTTCTTTTATAGCTGCCATAGAGGCACCATTTAAACTAACTACGTCTATGGACTTACCGCCAGGAGCATACTCATCTCCTAGGTGCTTATTCACATCTTGAGCCATAGGACCAACGTGTTCATTAGCGCCTTTATTTTTATCTTTATAGTTCCATTTTAGATTGGACTTTATCTTTCTGATGCCTTCTAATATCTTCCGTCCTTGTGTCTGGCGTATATTTCCTTTAGCATGTACGTCAGATGTTCTAATTCTTTCATTTAGGCTACCGTCTCTCTTAGCCTTAAAGTAATTAGAAGCATTGATAGTATATTTATCAGGATCAGTTTTATTTGGAGTTATTATCTTTAACTCTTCTAAGATATCTCTATGTCCACCATTTATCAAATCTTCTATTTCTTTCTTTACATCAATAGTGTCCGCAGTAGCTTCTGCTCTATACTTATGGAGTAAAATGTCTCTATAGCCGTATGTATCTCTACCTACATATCCTAGCCTCTCTAAGTTAGATCCATGTCCTGCTAAATTATACATATCTAACTTAGACCTAATATCCGGTATATAACTCCTATATTTAGCGAGTGCTTGGCCTATTGAATTTTCTCTTCGACCAAATGTATCTTCATCCCTATTATACCTTGAAGATATATGCTGTTTTATCTCTTTAGCTACAGATGGATCTAATGTCTTTAAAAAGTTATTATCTAAAAAAGAAGAATGAGACATGGCTAAGGACTGATCAAAACCAATATCTTCTATTCTCCTACCTAAAGCTTCTTTGGCTTCTGGAGATAAAGATTCTCCACCTAATAGCGCAGTGATAGCATTAGCTTTACCATACGACAAAGATCCAGTCTTTAAAGATTTTTTAATATCTGTGTCTATGTCTTTAGTGATTTTCTTAGATGTACTAAACCGATCCTTACTGTAATTAAATTCAGTAAGTTCTATGTTTTTGTTACCAGTTCTAGTAATCTGTAGTTCTCTATATATTCTAGCTAAATAGCCTGGAATAATAGTAGTTATGCTTTTATGAGCTCTGTTATCGAAAGTTGCTGGAGCTCCTAAATCACCCAGCCCAATTTTAGATGATTTAAGCATCATATCTGGTTTTTCTGGTGAGAATATATCTAAAGAGTTTCTTAAAAGCTCTTTAATTTTTTCACTTACAGTACCGTTTTTAGTTATATCTTCTCTAAGATATCTATGGTCTTTCAGATTCCTAGCTAAAGAAGGTATATCATTTAACGCAGCAGACGCTCTTCCGGCGTAGTTGTCAGCTTTACTATTTTCTGGAATTAGTTTATTCTTATATTTCTTAACTAAAGAACCAACAGCAGCTTCAAGACCATATCCGCCCAATAAAGACGCTATAAAACTGCCGTTATTCTCTCCCATCGATTCAGACATTTCGGACATTTCGTTTCCAGTCCGGATCATGTCTACACCCATCAGTCCTTTTTCTATGCCGCTTTTTATCTTTTCTACTATATCCCTTTTCTTCCTATCTATCCTGTTTTTTAAGGAATCGAAAAAAGCATTGTTTCCGAACATATGTGTTCCGAAAGATCCTTTTATACCTTTCTGATAAGCTGCTGAGTTTTTAATCTTCTCAGACTCAGGCATGCTATTTAATCTTATAAGTTCATTATTTTGAGACCTCAATAACTCTAATAATGTCTTATTTGTATTTAATAGATCTGTCTGTAAGAATACGGACCTATACTGCAATTCTAAAGACTTCTTTTGGTAAGCTATATTAATCTTTTCATTGAATGCAGCTAACCTACTGACACTGGAAGAAATAGTACCTAATAGAGTGCTAGATATATTAAACCTAGTTAAGTCGGTTTGTTCCTTTATTAGCCTTGTAGCTCCATCCCTAGCTCTTTCCCTGGCATTTTCTTCAGCCTGTAGAGCAAATATTTGGCTCAATGCAGAATCTATGGTAGACTGCCTAGCTTGTTCTTGGGATATATCACCCTGATAGTTTAGTAAATCTCCACCAGTTATTTTATTCAGCTTGCCTGTGAAAGCTTTAAGTCTTTTTTGCTCAGCTGGAACTAACTTATCTACCTGCCTGCTCAGTTGCTGCAAACCTGGTTTCACATCCCTAACCGCTTCGTCGAAAGCAGAAGAGAGTGTAGATTTTAGTTTACCAATATTATCTAAGGAGCTTAAATACGAGTCAGGTAGTGCTTTTTTAAGCATCCTGCCCCAGAAGCTTCCAGATCTTAAAGTATCTTTAGCTCCAGATATAGCTCCTATAGCAAATGATTTTGCTCCAGACCTTTTATCAATATGTGTATTGATTTTTGAGGATCCGAGATTCGCATTATCATTTAAAAAAGAATCTATGTCGAAATCATTTGAACCTAATTTATTTTTAGTCGTAGCCATTAAAATCTACCTCGTTTTGGCACATGTCAAAGGATTGTCAAATGCAGTCAAATCTAATACCATTCAATCTAGACTTATTGGTCATAGATGAACAAATAGCTAAAACAATGTTGCCTGTTACTGACTTACATATATTTGAAGGGTCGTCTAAGAACTTTCACCCTAAGGGACTGTTCAGCGTCGAGATATTTGGCAGAATCGGTGATAGTGCCCGCAATAAGACATACTCTTATATAAACTTCAACATCCCAATTCTTCATCCATTAATATTCGAGATTTATGGACAGTTGAAAGGTCTTTATAGTGACATTATGCTATCTAAAGCATATGCCGTCTGGAATGAAGAAATAGATGATTTTGAAAAGAGTACCCCTACTGCTGGTGAAACAGGATATTCCTTTTTCTTTAAGCACTTTAGAAATATAAAGTTAAAGACTAATGAATCTCCTAAGAGAGATTTCAATATAAAGATTATAGAGAAGTACATGAATAAGCTAACAATGACTCGTTTACTAGTTATGCCTGCTGGCTTGAGAGACTTCGAAGTGGATGAGTCTGGTAAACCCACTGAAGACGAGATCAACACTAAGTACAGAAAGGTTATAAGTCTATCTAACTTAGTAGACACTACATCTAAAGATTTCAATTCTCCAATCTATGATTCAGTTAGGGCTTCGCTACAAGTAGCTGTATATGAAATATATGTCTATATAAAAAGCCTATTAGAGGGTAAACATAAACTCATTCTAGGCAAATGGGCTGCTAGACGTATTAATAACGGCACTAGAAATGTTATCACTACATTGAATTCAGATACATCTGAATTACATGGAAGTCGTAGTGTTAGTTGTAACGAAACAGTAGTTGGCCTATATCAGTATCTTAAATCTACCACACCAATGTCTATATATGACTTACGATCTGGATTCCTTTCGAAAGTATTTGTTGGTCCTAATAGCCCTGCACTGTTAGTAAATAAAAAGACACTAAAAAAAGAACAAGTAAATATTAGTCCGACTATATTTGACGAATGGATGACTTCTGAGGGTCTGGAGAAAATCATTAACAAATATGGTGTTGAGGATCTGAGGAAATTACCTATAGATATAGATGGCTATTGGCTAGGTTTGATATATAAAGACGATAAGTCATTTAAGATATTCCAGGACATAGAAGACTTACCTGAGAATATGGATCGAAAAAAAGTATACCCTATAAACTTTACTGAGCTGTTATATATTTCTGTGTATAGAAAATCCAAAATAGTATCTGGGTTTGTAACCAGATATCCAATTACTGGCTATGGTAGTATATATCCATCTAAGATATATCTGAAGACTACTGTTCCATCTAAAATGGTATATGAGCTTAATGATACCTGGGCTCCAGATACAAGTGCTGTAGCTAATGAGTTTCCTGAAGACGATGGTGTATTTTTTAATTCAATGTCTCCAGCTACATCTCACCTAGGAAGATTGGGTGGCGACTTCGACGGAGATACCTGTAGTTTAAATATAGTAATGACTGATGAAGCGCAGACAGAGATAGATAGATATCTAAAGTCTAAAAATTACTATATAGGGACAGACGGCAGTATGAACTTTAGCGCCGAGACCGATATTATTAAATACGTATTAGGCAATATGACTGGAGACGCGTAATGTTTCTACAATATAGTTATTTCTACAAACAATTCGGAGTACGAAGAGCTCAGCAATTATTAGCTCCTAGACTATATACCATAGATAACTTGGTATTTTCTAGAAACGCACTCTATCATTATGTTTCTTACGATGGAGAAGAACTTAATCCAGATAAGAACCTACCATATCTGAAAGTTTACAAGAAAAGGATATTGATAGATTTTGTTAATCTATTAACGTCAACTGAGGGTAATCCTAGACGTAGGCTAGCTCCTGTTCTTCAAATGGTTAAGCCATTTCTGAATAAGAATAAAGAGTTTAGGTATGTGAAAGATCCATACCTGAAAAGTGATGATATCAACACACTCATTATAATCAATTATGCATATACGCATAATGTCTATAAATATCCCAATCTACCTATGTCTCAATACTATCAGTGGTTTAACACTGAAAAGACTCTATGGAATAAGGTAGCAGAGATATCTAGAAGTAGCAGCAGAGAGCAGTATATCATTTACGATGCTCCTAATGTGCTGCCCTCTATGTCTCTTTTGAAGATATATACTCTAAAGACTAATAAGTCTATACTGCGAGTATTCGATAGCCCAGCTAAACTATTCATTTTGGAAATATGGAAGTGGCTGGATGAGAAAAACAGACATATGAGTATGTTGTCTAGTCTGACTGACGATGTGTTAGATAAAGTAAATATAGTCTTCACTCATAATGGTAAATGGACAGTTATAAATCTAGGATATCTGAATCAATGGAGAGAAACTGAAGGATCAGAAGAAGTCCAAGGAGTTAAGAAATATAAACCTCTAATACTACAAAAATTCTTCTTGAAATGTTTAATCGAGCTTATCAGTAAATCATCAGTGCTACATGAAGATATAGAGGAAGAGATAGCCGAGTCTGAAAATCCAGAGCAGAGAGCTATTAAAGATGGCGAGGATATAGAAGAAGAGCTAGATGATGATGACGCTGGTGCTTCCCAGGTTCAGGATAGGGATAATACAGAAAACCCAATACTGTCTAATGTCGGTACGCATAGAAAAGCTATCAGCCTAAATGTTTCTTATAAGGAACTAGAAAAAAGCATAAAAGAAACTGAAAGCTTAAATATAGAATCCATAATGTCTAGTCTGGATGAAGAGCTGAAAGAACTAGAAATATTGGAGAAAATACATCTGACTAATAAAAATATTAAAGTCAGTAATGATGGAGAAGTAATAGAACGTCCTAATGTGGAAGTAAAGATTATAGATAAAACAGCAATACATAATGAAATCTATACCTCTAAATCAATAAATGATACGCTGACTGAATCTCTGACTAAGTATTCTGAGTATGGATCTCTATCGGCTGCTGATGTTCGCAGTATTAAAACATCTATAGAAAAGAGCAATAACTTAAAAGATCCATATAACGGAGCTCCTCTAAAAGATAGTTTAGTAATGAAACCAGAGACTCTATCTATCTCCAATGAAGAGAAAGCTCTAATGACTGATTCAGATATAGAAGACAAGTCTATGCTGCATAGTAGTCTGAAAGTATTTGACAAAAAATATATAAACGAAGTATTAAAGAAAGACATACTAAAGTCAGTACATGGAATCCAGTCTTCCGGAGTTATTGTCGAAGAGTACTCTGTAGACAAAAACAATAGTGCTTTAGGTGAGTTTGAGTCACACACCATAAAACTTAGGCCTATAGATGGTAAACCGTCTACCGTTAGATTTAAAATACCTGTCATAAACTCTGACTCTACATATATAGCTAATGGCAACAAATATGTCTTACGTAAACAGCTGGTTGATCTTCCGATTAGAAAGATTAAACCAACTATAGTTGCTTTATCCAGCTATTATGGAAAAACATTCGTAGAGCGTAGTGAGTTTGCTAGAAACAATGTAATCGAGTGGCTAGTCAGACAGATAAATAAGATATACTTCGATGAAAATAATACCAGGCTAAAGGTATTCATAGGTGATGTATATAACAATTACTTTAAAGCACCATACATATACAACGGACTATCTAAGCATTTTAAATCCATAGAGATAGATGGACTTGAATTAAACTTTGACTATAAGTGGTTTAATAGCCTACAATTAGATATTAAAGATAAACTAGTGGATGAAGGATCTGTAATTTGTGGATTTGCTAAAAACAAATCTCCGATTATAATGAAGTCTGATAATATCTTTTATGTAGATGATAAACCCATAGGAACCATATATAGTTTATTAGGTATAGATGAAGAAAATTCACCTGTAGATTATGCCAGCGTGAGAATATTCTCTAAAACCATACCTATAGCTATAGTGATGGGGTATCTAATTGGGTTTGAAAAGCTACTAGCTGCTACCACAGACTCTTTCCGGGTAATAGATGGAAATAGAGTTAAAGACCTATCTAAAGAAGAATGGTATATCAGATTCAAAGACAAGGTATATGTCTTTAATAGAAATGACACTATGGCTTGCTTAGTTTTGAATGGTCTGAATAACTATAGTAAGACTGTTTCTAAATATGAAGTAGATGTATTTAACTCTAAAGAGATATATCTGAATATCTTAGAAGAGTTAAGACTGAGCAGCATATATCACAAAGAAATAGACAATATGAATAATATGTTCATAGACCCTATTACGAAAGAAGTCTTAGAAGAGATGAAGATGCCTGTGACATTCCAAGGACTGTTGTTTAAGTCCTGCGATATGTTAAAGGAATACAATACTCCTGACTTCCAAGACATGAACTACATGAGAATTAGGGGATACGAAAGAATAGCTGGAGCTATATATAAAGAGCTTAGTCATGCTATAAGAGCATATAGGACTAGAAATATACGTAGTAGAAATCAGGTAGAACTGAATCCATACGCCGTTTGGAAAAACATAGATACAGATACATCCAAAAAGAATGTGGAAGATATTAACCCTATTCAGAATCTAAAAGAAATAGAATCTGCTACATATAGCGGTGAAGGTGGTAGAAGTAAAGAGACAATGACTAGAGATACTAGAGCATTCCATCAGACAGATATCGGTGTGATTTCAGAAGCTACTTCTGATAGCTCTGATGCCGGTGTGAACTTTTACCTAACTGCTAATCCTAACTTTAAAAACGTACGAGGGATGGTAGATCAAAATGCTAGTAAAGAGAATGCCAATATTCTTTCAACTAGTGCTCTATTGGCTCCGGGATCTGACCACGATGATCCAAAACGAGTCAACTTCGTGTCGATTCAGCAATCACATACTATAGCTGCCGAAGGATACAGGCAGCCATATCTACAGACCGGATATGAGCAAGTCATTTCTTACCGTACGTCCGAGCTATTTTCTTATATGGCTGAAGACGATGGTGTCGTGACTTCTCTAAATGAAAAAGGTATCATTGTAAAGTATAAAAATGGTTCTGAGAAAGGCGTTTATCTCGGTAGGACATATGGTAGGGCAGAAGGATCTGTATATCCCCACGATATAGTAACCACATTAAAGGTAGGATCTAAATTTAAAAAAGGTGATCCTATTGCCTATAACTCAGGATTCTTTGAAAGAGACTTTTATGATGACAACAAGATAATTTTTAAGAATGGTATGTCTGTAAAAGTAGCTTTCATAGATAACAATCAGACTAACGAAGACTCATCAGTTATTTCTGAGAAAATATCCAATAAAATGACTGCCAAGACTACCAAAGTCAAGTCTTATATATTGGAGTTTAAACAGAATATTAGAAAGTTAGTTAAGGTCGGCTCTTTAGTACATCCTACTGAAACTTTATTTATTATAGAGGACGAGACCACAGGAAACACAGATATATTTGACGAAGACACTATAGATAGTCTGAAAAGGATATCTAGTAGAGCTCCTTCATCTAAATATAAAGGTGTGGTAGATAGAATAGAAGTCTTCTATAATGGTGCGAAAGAAGATATGTCTCCTACACTAAAAGCTCTGGTAGCTTATAGTGATAAGGAAATGAGAGATAGAGAAAAAGCGGTAGGTAAAGAACCTATTGATGGAGCAGTTACTTCAGACTATAGAGTAGATGGTAAGCCTTTACTTCTAGATACAGCCGAAATCAAAATATATATTTCAATTGACACCAAAGCAGGCATAGGAGATAAGGGAGTATTTGCTAATCAAATGAAAAGTGTGGTTGGTGAGGTAATCACTACGGATATGAAGACAGAAAATGGTGATGATGTCGACGCTATATTTAGCTATAGGTCTATGGCTGCTCGCGTCATTCTTTCTCCTTTAATCATCGGCACCACTACTAGTCTTTTAAAACACATAGCAAAAAAAGCTATATCAATCTATGAAGGTGATTCTAATGGATAAATTCAAAGCAAATCTAGAAACAAAGTCGTTAGTTACATTGGCTAATGCTAACTATATTGTTTTTAGGATCGTGAATAAAATAGCTGGTAATGATATTAGCAATTCCATAAATGGATCTAGAATAAATCAAGAGCTAGTTTATTCGTTAGTAGATACATATATAGCTAATAACATTGCAAAATAATTCATGCAGAGACTAGAGATAGTCTCTGCTTTTCATCGATTCTCTACACAATAGGTGCCAGTATGTTAACTGAACAATCTGTATTGTCTGCAGTATCCGTAGCCAATAAGTTTTCCGACAGAAATAAAGCTCTAATAGCTAAACCGAATACACTACTAAATAGGCTAGTGGATGCTACCTACATTAAAATCAACGGCAACAGTGTTCTAGACGATATCTTAGAGACACAAGGAAACGGATATGAGATCCTTGCTACTGCGGTTTCTTCTTTAACTGATGGTAAAGACTCTGTCAGCATACATGATGAAATTATGGCCGATTCTGTCGACACCATAGCCACTTTTGTAAATCAGCACATCAGTTATGCTAAGACTGAAGTAAGTCCTAAAGTAGTGGAGATGTATAACTCTTTAGCTCAGTACACTCAAAATTATCCAGACAACTTAGCAGAAACTACAGTAAATATTGACGAATATGACATACCTCATATTCTTATGGATGAGTCGTTTGTCGACAATATGAAGTATATGGGCGGTAAGAAGATTCTGACTCCAGACGCAATAGTCAGTATAGCTCCTAAGTCGAATGAAGACTTATTGAAGCTGTTGTTGACCGGAGACGAGCGGTATGACGAACAGATATTACCATGGGCTAGTAAGCTAAAGAACCCACAGAGCATTTTTAATAGCTTTTTCAATGCGTCGGCTTTAACTCCTGAACTAGCATCACAGACTATTAGTGCTGACCGTCTAATGTCCGAACCCATCTACAATAGACTAGATACAGCGTTAGCTATTTATCTGATCTCTGTGAACCTATATAATAATCCTGAGAATACAGAGGGAGGCATTACTCTGGCTAAATACAAAGATCTGTTGTCGCAAATGAAAGATTTTGCTGCTGGACTGATCTGGGAAAGCTTACAGCGTATTTCTCTATTTAGAAAGAATAACACCCTGATCCTAGGGGTAGATGGTAAGTGCGCTATTGTGTATAAACCAATTTATGAAGCTTGGTTGTCTACTGGTGGCAGCCCGGAGACTGTTCTTGGAGTTGTAGTCAGCGGTAGACCTATCTATCTGCAGGGAGCCCTGGACGCTAACAGCGACGATCTTAAGAAGAGCTGGAATTCGTATAAGACTTTTTACAATGCTAGCCAAGTAAATACTCGTATTGACAGATTTAAAGAATATCTGACTATTCTTTTCGATAAGTATCTCGGAGAACCGGGCAATCTGGTAACTCAATACAAAGAGGCTCATCCTGGATACGATGAGAATGCCAGGAAACTATTCGAAGAATACAAGAGTACTCTGGTAGTAGCGGATATGAGTTCCTTAAGCGTTGTGGCTCTTAAGACTGTGGCTTACTGTATGCACTACTTCACAGATGCTTACGATATTCTTAAGAGCATTGAAGATAACTGTGCAGCTAATAAAAACCTAGACATTAGAGAATCTGCTTTACTGGCTACTATCGAGTATGTTACTAGATATATAATGGCTCAGATAGCTGTGGAGTAACCTATGAGTACAGCATATAGAAGAAATAAAGATGCTGTATTGAAAGCTCTAAAGGTATCTGGAGATGCGCTAGTTTGCACTGAGAATTGCGTAATCCAGATACCTGTTAGATTCAGTCAAGTAAATCTAGCTGATATAGGTACTGATATTTACATTATAGGAATCTATGCTCTGATACTCGAATCTGGAGAATATGCCGTATCCAATATGGTAGGCATGCTTAAGATAACTCCTACAGTCATAACTACAAAGACATTAGGTGAAGATGAGTATTATGAGTTTAAATTCGCTAGTGGATCTATAGTCTCTCCTAATATAAATATCGTAAGAAAAGACTTAATTCCTTACGATGTTTTTAATGAGTTTATATTCAAGGGAGGAATTCCTTGGTATATAGAGTATGAGGATCTGGGTAAGCTATTGAATACTGCTAAAAAATATTCAGATTCTAACTCGGGTAATATATATGAAGTAACCGAGTTTATAGCCAGTGTAGTGTCTAGAAAAGCTACTGATAGGACTATCTACTATAGACTAGCTTTACCTGCAAAAGAAAGGCCTAAGTTCGTGCCTCTTAGTAGTGTTTTCTATTCCGTTAACAATACTGTAAATAAGATAGCAGGCAGCTATTTTAGTGATGGTATTACCAGCGCATTAGTTAATCCTACCACAGAGCCGAATAAAATAGAGACATTACTGAGAGCTTAACTGACAATACAGACATTGGAGCTCTATGGCTCCAGTGTCTGTATGTCTATATCTAGTGAGAGACTTTACTAATAACTAGCAATTGAGGTTTATATGTCTACAATAAGATATACTGCTACTAAATTAAAAGCCATCAATAAGGATGGTATCCTAAAACCAGATAGCGACGGATATTACATTCTAGTTATCGGTGGTCTAAATACACTAAATAGCGCTGGCGAGTACTACACTCTCCAGGGAGCTAAAGACTTATTTGATAAATCGTCTATATTCCAAAGACGTGTATCTGGCGGCAATCTAAAGAGCGAATTAGGCCATCCTAAGATGCAGCCTGGAATGTCTAATGATGCTTTCCTATCCAGGATTCTAAGAATTGAAGAAACTAATGTGTGTGCTCATATAAGTGAAGTCTGGTTAGATGAAGCATACGGTAAGAATAATCCTAGACTAAATAATCCTCAATTAGTAGCCATTATGGGTAAAGTTAAACCAAGTGGGCCTAAGGGAGAAGTGCTGAAAGAAGCTTTAGAGAATAGTAAAGAGAATGTGTGTTTCTCTATACGAGCTTTGACTAAAGACTATTACTTGAAGGGAATTAACCATAGGGTGTTGCTGAATATAGTTTCTTGGGATTATGTAACTGAGCCAGGAATATCGGTAGCCAATAAATGGGACAGTCCTGCTCTGGAGAGTATCTCCGACATGTATGTTTCTGAAAGATCTATCAGTAATATTGTCAATAGTAAAGAGCTAGTAGCTATGGAGTCTGATAAAGCTGTAGCTATAGAGACCCTAGCGCTGTTTAAACAGCCTATAGCGAATAAAGCACCAGCTATCAGTAAATGGTAGTATAGAGTAATTATGACGCATTCTAGGGGCCTATAAGGGGCTCCTAGAGTGTGTCTAATTACTATGTCTAGCGTGTTGTTTTTTAAATCCTTGAAGTTCTAGTAAAAAAATAAATACACCTAGCTATGTATATGACTGGTATTACTGAATATCTAAGAATGTAATAGCTATTGGAATGAATTATAGATATATATCATTCTTATGAAGATCTAGCTATCAGTCTTCAAAACCTAAAATATTGTCGACAATATTTTATCAAACATTTAACAAGGAGTATAACATGTCTATTAAGCTCGACGATAAGTTCAATGAACGTGTAGTAACAATGGCAAAAACCATTAAAGAAAATATGGAATTTGACACCACTTCCGGTATCGGTTCTGAAAAGGAAGGTGCTAAGTTGTATGAGAAATGCCTGCCTGAAGACCTTACCATCGAAACGATCAACAAGGTTAGCGACCACAATGCGAATTTCATCGCCGCTGGTTCTCTAGCGTTCGGTGAAATGGTCGTCGACCACATGAAAAAAGACAAAAAGATGGATAGCGCAAGTGCAACCATCAAGATGTCTGGCGGCAACAAGGTCGAATATAGTGTTGATCGCCAAAAGCAGTATGTCAACCGTATCCCTGGTTCTCCTAATAATGGAGAAACGATAAATAAATATGGCGTGGTGACGACCCACTACACTGTTAAGGGCGGTCATAACAGCGGAGCGCTAAAGGAAGCACGAAAGACTATCGAGGAGTATGCTGCAGAAGCTCTCGGAAAGTTGTAATTAAGGCAAGACGTGAATATCCCCAGGGCCATTATTGGCTCTGGGGATATTTTTTTTTAGTTTGCAGCACCTTTTATAGCTTCATTACCAAGGTTAGTTACACCTTGTGCATATCCTTCGGTTGTAGCTGCAGCCACATCAGAAGCAATAGACTGAATAAAGGAAGGTCTCAGATATGGATTTGCATTTACTTTATTGATACTATTCAATATCGATTGTGCAAACACATTAGTACCTAAGTTAAACTGGCTCAGTGCGCTGAAGTTAACCGACAGATTGGTAATTTCAGACGCACTGTTCAGATCTCTCTTACCTATAATTTCACCAGTAGTCTTAGGCATCATGTTTGTAGATACCCAGGACTTAACTACGTATGAAGCTGTAGGATCTGGCTCAATGAATAGACACGACATTGTGTACCAATCAGCCAGTAAGTCTGTAGGAGCACCTGTGTTTAATGTGCCTACGAGAGCATACTTGGTATCTGGGTCCATCATGCCATATTGAATCCATTGCGATAAGAAAGTCTGAATAGGAAGACCGTATGATTCCACAAAGGTAAATGTGGGATCAGACCGAGTTCTCTTAGCGTCAGTTATTTCTTGTTGAATCTCACCAGCACCACCAACTGGATGGTCGGCCCATTCAACTTCTATAGTGGCATTCATGCCTTCAATTGTAAGAGCTCTAAGTTCAACTAAACTCTTCAGTGATTGAACCCAAACCGTTGGGTTAGGCATGGACTGGAAGAAGCGCGGAGCTTCTAACAAAATGCATATGAGATTTTTTCTGATGTATGCTTGGTTAGATATCCATTGCGTCAGGTCTGGAGCCCAGCCCATCTGACCGCCATATGTAATATCCAGCATGGCCTGAGAGCTTCCATTACCGAAAGCTTGTTGGCCTAATAGTGCATTAGCTAAACGTGCCATATTAATTCACCTCTATTAAGCATTAGTTGTTGGTAACGAACTCATTCTGTATGCCTGAGTATAGGTGGTCATAACCGTCTTCATGTTGTTAGCATAAAGCTTGATAGGTAGTGTCCAGCTATAGCCTCTAGCCACATCAGAGTCAGTGAAGAATGCTTGAGGCACTATCACGTATTTACCATCAAAAATACCCTGTGTGTTGTTAGAGATGAAGGAATTGACCTTATCTGCTAGCTGGGCATTTGTCAGGTTATCGACACCGCTAAACTCTCTCCATGCGGCGTGAGCTATCTTATTCAGTGTACAGATAGCCATAGCTGTGAAGTATGAATTCAATACAGACGTATCGTCATCATAAACGGTCTTCAGTGCTGGGAAGAAACACGACTTACGGTCATATGTCTGCACCCAGTTAAGTCCAGCTCCCCATGCCTTATTCCTGACGGTGCCAGGCAGCCAGCTGATGGTAGGATTGACCACATATTGCAGAATGCTACCAGGAGCTCCAGAAAAGTTATATCCGGTTTTCCAAGCGCCATTCGAAGCGCCCATATATATGGCGGACTTAATACCGATCTCAAAGGTCAGCGGTACTGGAGTAGAATATTGGCTATTCAGTAATGTCCCACTGTAACCTACGACCATGCCTCTCATAACGCCTGTTCCGAAATAGCTAGATTCAGGGAACATTTGTAATCTAGTACGCAGAGCAATAGCTGTAGACATTTCTTGATCTTGAGTCAATTGAGGCTGAAGCACGTCATATGTAGATAGAACAACGAAAGTGTCGTGACGCAAGCCTACGAAAGAACACATAGCTTGTTTGGTAGCTAGAGGGAATCCAGTGTCATATATAATAGATTCTGGATTCATAGCTATATCTTGAACGCTGCTATTAGGATCTAAATATGCTGCAACTTCAGTAGCTACCAGTTCACCGAACAAAGTATCGTTCATCGTACCATCAGAAGCACCGCCAGCCATTACATTGGTGTATTGCGACATAGTTACGGAATTAGCTGCCATCACAGGAACTATAGCTGTATATGGAGCACCTTGGCTAGATGTGAAGCTAGCAATATTCATCATGTACATATCCTGGGGATTAGACGTGATGTCACTGAAAGCATTTATATTCGGAAGCTCAGCAGCGTAGAACATATTCAGAACAGTGTTGATGTTGTTCTGATAAATGGCTACCATACTAAAGTTACCATAAACTGGAGGATAGGTAGGATCATTCAGATTTTGATAGCTCTGAATCAGTACATTACCCACATATAGCTGAGCTCCAGTAGTTGGATCTATGGAGTTAGGTAATAAGGTAGTCATTACTTGCTGGTCATTCAGAATAGTTGGAACTATGCTAGGACTAACATTAGCCGATGCAGACTGAACCATAGCGAAGTTATATGGATATGCTCTCAATGTATCGAACATTGTGCTAGGGAACGATGGATTGTTAGCCAGCGGAGCCCACATTCTGATGCCGCAAAGATTACCATAGCTTCCTTGAGATCCAGCCTGGAATTCAAATATTGGATATCTTTGAGACTGTACATTGGTGGTTGTGTTTGTTTGATCACCAGGTACTATGGTGGCATTGCCGAATTCCGCATTCAGACCAGAAATGGTATTCTGGTTAGAAACCACCCACTTAACATTATATCCAGCAGTAGTAGCCCCAGTAGGTATTGGACTGCCGTTAGAATTTAAAGTCAAACTACCGTCAGAATTTCTTTCATATACATCTACGGTTACGGGCAGTATATCTAAGCTCAGTAAAAAGTTAGCCGGAGGACCAGCGTCGGTAGGAACTACCCGCTGAATCATACACTGATTACCTTGAGCATCAATCAAGTTTGCTAAAGCGGTAGCGTGGTTAGCATACGGGCCCAACAAGTCGAATGAAGCAGCACCGTAGGTGTTAATACGGCTAGCACCTACCACCAATTGAGGAGTGGTGGGGCCCTTCTGGGCGTATAGGTAAAACTTAGGTAAATGTTGCGGAAGGCTCTCTGGCAATGCTGGGATTTGTGCAGTACTAAGATCTTGAGTACCTAAATCTATTACCATTGGAGCTGCATTGACAATATATGTCCCAGACATAGTAGCGTCCTTATAAAGTGAAAAAAACCAATCTTCTGAAACCAATTAAGATTTCTGGTACGGAGCGAAACAAATCATGACAATTTTTAAAACGGCTTATGATACAACTATAGGTAAGTCTCTAGCCATAGAGAAAACCAAAAATAAGATTAAAGAAACAATAATCAGAAATGATTTTAATACTGACTATATAAACCTCATAACATCTGTAAATTTTTTACCTGTATTCGTCATAGGCGATAGTAGATATCTGAATACCGATATCCCTATTTTCGGACACCCAATGTTAGTAGATAACTTTAAGGAAAAAAATTATCTGTCTCTGGATCTAAGAATGCTAGTGAATATAGATAGAGAGACTGGAGCTTATTTAGAAAAGAATAAGACAGAGAGAGACTTAGCCATATCTAGATTTATTCTGAACTATATAGCTCTATCAGAAGGTATGGGTCATCTAAAGAACTCATTGAGCTTTGGAGGGATAATATTCTCACAATGGTTGTCTCAGAGCATCTCTAAAAGATTTTCATTAGATCCTAAGGATCAAATCACTCTATCTATCATAACTAGTATCTACTATAATTCATTGTTCCAAGATTCATTCTCTTTAGATGAGGATAGTAAGATACTATTGGCTAAGCAGATAGTCAGAGATACCAATGCCGATTCCAAGTATGTGTTTGGTATTCTAGACCAGATAGAAAAGATGGACGACATTTCTGACTATTGCGATACAGTCAAAAGAGTGTTGGAGAATATCCGTCTAAAAGACTTCAATGTGGGAATTCTCTACACTATAGTAGCCATGAGCTGGTATGGTTTGAATTCTAAAGAAATGATAGCTGTGGCTTTAGAGCACATACCTACATGGTTGTCAGTTTGCTATGCTGCCGTTAATGAAAGGACATTCAAAAATACAACAATTGCTGGTGTCTGTGAGAAATACGGTAAGAGAGGGGCTTCTGAAGAATTTATCAAGAACTATGTGTCTCTGATCAGCCAGTATATTAACACTAATACTAGAACTGTTAATGAAGCACTACATAGAGTAACTATTGAAGAACTTGAAAACAGAGTGCTCTGAACACACTACAGCCCTTTTTCATAAGGGCTGTAGTTTTTTTAAGGATTGATTAACATGGGTGATTTCTTAGTAAATTACGCTATAAATAATTTTTGGTGTAATCCTACACAGAACAATAGCGTCATATTCAATCTGGCTAGGTTAACACCGGCCACAGGAGCAATGAATTACTATAGTGTGTTAGAGAGAACCATGCCTCTACCAACTAATAGCGAATACTATCATCTATTTCAGATAGGACAGATGAATCCTAGCTTTATAGGTTTAATTGAGCAGAGTCCGGAATGGACATATGACTCATGGCAACCTATCTATAATGCTATAAATAATCTATCTACATTCATACATATTTATAATGAACTAGGTATTGAAATACCTAAGACTGATGTGTTCTATAGATATACTAGAAATAGAGATCTGATACTGGCTGTCAGATATAATCTCAATATACCTGTTCTATATGGCTCAGAGAACATATACATCAGGCTATATAGTAATGCGTATTTTCAGTTGTCTTCTAGTGCTGGTGAAGCTCTGGTATATAATGGAGCTACAGTAACTAACACTACTGAGATACTGAACCTGCAGACTATATATAATACGTATGCTAGCATGCCTGGATATACATTTGTGCATGTAAATGGTATATTAGTAGATATTCTAGACATGATAAATGTTTCTCTAGGAGATACTGTAGAATTTATCTATGATCCTAGTGTGAAACGAGTTTTGACTTTACCTGTTAATAGCCTACAGGTATATGACAGTGTGTTAGACTCTACTAATAAATATCTGATACATGACGCATTGGCTAATAATGATACAATAAACTATGTAGACAATATAGATGTGTACATATCAAATCCATGGGCTACTAACAGATTCCAGTCTATCTATTATAATAAAAACAATGTAAACTCACACAGAATGATTACTCATAGAGACTTTGGAATTGTAGTTAGTTATTTTGTTCATCAGGCTACTAGCTTTCAGAATCTATCTAGTAAACAAATAACAGATATAAATAATCTGAATATTCAGGTATTCATAAGAAAGTCTGGATTTAACCACTCTTTAGTATTTGAAAATAACAGAATAGGAGAGCTATATAAGCTTTCTGATACCGCTGTGATTGGGGCTATGGTAGGTGTGAATTCCGTATTAGCTAACTGGCAAGCTCCTACATTAGAAAATTCTCCATACACAGCTGTAATGAGTATGTATCAAAATCAAATAACAGATTTAGTAGTGCAAAATGCTCTAGGGTATAATGCATACTCTAAGGTAGTGGCTGACACTCCATCTCCGTCTATTAGCTCCAGTGGCCAGTTAGTTGCTTATGTTCCTTCTGGACTACAGAATAATTATACGGCCTATGAATATAATAGTTCTGGTGTGATGCTAGGATACGGACAAGGTAATGCTGGTGACACATACAACATCAAGAATGCTAATACTGCTTATGTAGAAATGTTGTACGGTGAGAGTGGGTCTACTCCGTCGGTATTCTATACTGAGAGTACTGTAGTCATTCCAAATAACTGTAATTATAGAGTGTATTCAAGTTACACCACTACTACAGGTATTATAGGTTCTCCATGGGAAGATATCACCGGGAGCAATCAATACGCAGTATCTGTTACCGCTGGTGGAACTGTAATAAGCTTAAGTAACACAACGTCTGGTCAGGTATTAATGATACGGACAGATATAGGCTTACTAAACTATGATATAAATATGGTACCGGTCGATGGTGTTTTAGAATTTACTTTCTCTGAAAATGGATCTATGCCTAATAAGATATCTCCATATCAGCTTCCCGTACCTATGTCTGATCTAGATATATTCCTAAATGGATATAGCTTAATCGAAGGAATAGACTACATAGTCAATTTCCCTAATGTAGTTATTATAAATAAAGAATATCTAGCTCAACCAGCTGATGTTACATCGCAGTATATACATGTTAGGTGGAATGGTTTTTGTAATTCCAATTTGACTTATAACAGTGCTGTGGATACTGGATTTATTGCAGACAGTGCTTTCAGTAATAACTATAAATATGATGTAATGGACGATAGTGTCTGTAGATTTATAGTGGGTGGTAGATACTTGACTAGAGAACAAATCGGCATTAACGACACAGAAGCTGGTGTGTCTGTAAATAGCTCTCTGAATGGACAGCCATATTGTCTTAAGAAACCTATGGTGCCCATACAAGGACTGATAGGTACAGATCTGTTATCATTTATAAGTGCGTCTAAAGCTATAGATGCCGGAGTACAGAATTACTTAGATGAGTATTTGACGAAACTAAGTGAGCCACTGATGTCCATACCGGCACAATATACAGTGGTTAGTCCGTTTATAGTTAAGATATTATATCTATTAAAAAATGGAAATATACCATACAGTATGTTTTCTCCAACAATGACTGATAATGACATTATAAATATATGCAAACCATATGAGGGCTTGCTGGCATATGACCCGATTACACTGGCTAATACAATAGATCCTAGATTTGCTGTAATAGCTCCTAGTATATTGAATACCACCGTATCTTTACTGCAGTGGCAGTATTCATTCTTGTTACGGGTAGTCGGTCTATACGCCAAGAATAGTGTCGATCTATCGGCATACATAACTATATCTTTAACTTAACGCGGAGGACTAAATGTCTACTTCTGTATCTTCAGTAGTGGTAGTTGGAAATGACGGAGTGGCTCCGATATACCAGCCTAATGGCCGGTGGTGTTGGTGGTCTATTAATGAGATTTACATGGGTCCCAATAGTCCTGGTCAGAATAAATATGTACCTAAGGTAAATGACTACGTCATAGACCCTAGTGTGTATGTTGTCTATGTCGTAGAGGCTGTAGATCCAGTAGCTCTAACATCTACTCTCGTAGAAATAATGCCTCCATTCATAGCCACTGAGTTTACTCCTCCAGATGTATTATTCGGAGTAGGTCCTGGTACTCAATCTGACACATATAGAGTATACTTAGATACTTCGGTAACTCCGTATATCTTGGCTGTGGATATACGTCTAAGAGTAGCTGGAACTAAGGCTAGCTATTGCAAAATATTCCTTGGATCGGTAGTTGATAATACCGGCACGGTGATTTCCATGGTATATGACAATAGCGGTAATTTTGTTTCCCAGAACGTACCTTTAGAATTGGTAGGTATAGATAATGTAACTAATTACAGCATAAAGACTGTGAGTGTATGCAATACCAATCTAGAAATAATAGATGGTGAGATAGTCACTGCAGTGATCTATGACGACCAAGGTAACGTAGTATCTAAGAGACAACTGCTGGTGGAAAATACGTCTTTCATACGTAGTGTTAATGTGTCTCAGAAGTATGTGACTGGAATAGCTTTAAAGAGCCCATTCCTATCCGCTATAGCTCCATCGACTATTGACTTTCCTCTGAATCTACCTATCAATGCTTTGAATCTGACGGGTATAGTTAACTATTCAGATGGGTCGTCGTTAGAGATGCCTGTAGATGGCACAAAATTCTCTATTATTGGTTTGGGTCAATATGTGTCTACTATAGTGGGTCAGGTATTACCTTTAGTACTATCTTACCAATTAGGTCCAGAAGAAGTAGCATATGGAGCTGTTAATGGAAATACCAGATACGTAACAGAGCCATATAACATCCAGACTATAGATGCTGATAATTCATATTCTGTTAAGATATATGGATATCCTGAATGGGGCGGTGCTAACGGATACTCCATGCGCTGGTATCTGTTTAACCTAGATAGAAATATATTCTTCGATGTTACGCCATATGTGACATTCAGTCAAAATACTGGTACGTTTAACCCTACGCAGTATGGTTATCTACAACGTAAAGCAGTGCAGCTTAACCTGAGTCAAGTGTCTGGTACATTTAATCCATATATAGCCACACAGCTATTGGATATTAGTCTATTAGAAGCTCCTAATGGGTTGACTACTCCATGGACTGTGTCTCAGGTATCGGGCAGCGATATACCCGCATATGGTAATAATTTAGTAGCTACTATAACTAGTTCTACTGGAAATACTTTAGTTAATATATCTGCTGGAATTACTGATTTTAATACATGGCTGCAGCAAGTATATAACCAGACATTCCCGCTACTAAATGCTAATGAAACTACACCACCTGCTCCAACGCATTTTGCTTTAATGTATATGGGTAATGAGGTGATATACCCGATAGCTAACTGGAATCAAAGCTTAGCAGTATCTGGAGCATTTACAAATTACAGTAACGTATATATTAGATTTATAAATAGAACAGCTAGCGGAGACCAGCAGCTCTCTATAGCTGGTATGTTGATATATCAAACTAGTTGAACCCACACACCACCAGGCTTAATTGCCTGGTGGTGTATGTGGCGTAATGTATTTTTTTTAGTAATATCTACCAAACGTACTTCTGTTATTATAATTATAGGCCGTACTGTTTTGCTGTGACTTACCATTCATTCTTCTAAACTCCTTAAGCTCACGCATTAAGTCGTCTATAGATATGTTATCGTTATTTTCATTTCTATACTTACTATATAGTCTTTTTATCTCGGATTCCATTTTTTGTATAATCCACGGATCTTTTTCTTTCTTAATATCGTCTATCATAGAGTCTATTTTATTTTTAATCCTTGTCTGTTCTATATAATCGTAACTATTTGTCATTGATATAGTTTTATTTTTCTCTACATTATCGCATAGTATAGATCTAGAATCTATGCCGTAATAGTCTAGATATCTTCCCATAGTCATTAACCAATGAGATAACAGCCACGCTATACAGCCGTCATCGTGACCTCCGTCCTCGTGGTCTACTCTGCCGTTTCGTATTACTAGACCTAATATTTGATCTATTAGAGTCTTATCGTAAACTACGTCTCCAGTTAGCTTAGCGCTATTCTGCAGTGTCGTACCATATAGATCAGATCTACTAGTGGCTCCTATTGCCGATGTAGCAAATCCAAAAGTCTTTTTGTGATCCACTATTAGTTTGTTATAGTCTATATATCCAGATTTATTTATCTGATTAAATCTATCAGGATCAGTATCTCTATCCTGGACTACCTTATTATAAATTCTTTTGAATGGATTTATATTTCTGGATACTAACATCAGCAGTAGGTAATCCAGAATCATAGATCCTGTAGATCTTCTCTCTATAATCAATGTTAGATTACTATAATTAATAAACCAGGATAATAGCCATTCAGAAAATGTAATTAGATTAGTTTCATTATAGTTACCAGAGGCTATTACCTCGCCTGTCTTAATATTTCTAATCACCATGAATATATCATCTCCTCCAGCTGCATCACTAGTATCTAGAGCCATTATAAAGTGTGAATGTTCATTCAGCTGTTTAATGGAGTCCTGTTGGATATACCATTTAGTTATATATCCATATGGAGATGACACCTCAATATATACTGGCTCTCTTTCAGACGCTCTTATTTTATCTGCTAGATCAGGAGAAAGTGGTGATGAAATAGATCCAGAAGACCACTTATTATAAAAGTCTCTACCTATAGCTTCTTCATCATTACTCTGTGTTTCTTCTATACTGCGTTTTAACCACTCGTCCGTATAACCCAATTGCCTATGATTAAATATACAGCTGACTCTCAGAGCTCCTTTCAGAGAGTTAGCTCTTATAGTCTTCTCTAAGTCTTCTAAATCAGTACAGTCAAATAGATTCTCTGTAAATTCAGCAGACTCTTTCATTAGGTTATATACGAATCTACCATCCACGTCATCTTTTTTACCAGCCGTAGTTGTGATAATGGTCCCGTAATAATCTCCATTCCTTCTAGCTATATCTCTTACTGCTGTACCTGCAGCTAGGGCAGCTGGCATAGAAATTGCGATATTGGATATGAATGCCGTTTCGTCAAATCTAGAGTATGGGACTGTTAGACCGCGACCTATATTCAATGCCATCTTAGGAGACTTATTAGGCACTAAAGCTTTGAAGTCATTACTTAGTCTCTTAATAGTCATTTGTTCTGTATTACTAATATCAGCTGGTGTTTTCTGATTAAGATATGGTGGTAATTCGGACTGCAGATCTTTAAGTCTAGCTAAGTTAGCTGAACGCAAAACATCGTCCTTAGTTAACAGCATGATAGATGTATGGACTGCTCCTATATTTAAAAGGAATATGTCGAGCATATCTGAAGATAGTGATTTACCAGTCTGACGTATCTGTAGCAGTATCGTAGTTATATGGTTAAAGAATAGCCAATATAGAGCTATGTTTCCTCTATTACCTAATAGAGGTGTTGGTTCTGCACTGCCTCTACCGGGAACTCTGGCTACTTCTCTGAAAAAATACCATGGATTTATCTTACACTCGATGGCAACCATAGTTTGTTCTTCTATAGTTAGGCCCGGATCGTGTGGGTTTATATTCTTCAAGTCCGGATTAACTAAAGCTAGATGAAATAAATGATTTTTCACACCCATTTCTTTATATAAAGCAGCCAATCTCAAATAAGACTTATTGGTTGTTGTACCGTGTATATCTGCCGTAGGGTAGTCATCCCAATCTTTTTCAAACAGAATCATTAGAAGCTCCTATGTATTCTTCAAAGAATTAGAGCTGTTCTTACAATTAGACGGACAGCATATGGTGCCTGGATTATCCAGGCACCATACGTCATTCTTTTTTGGATCTGTCTCGAAGCAAATAGTCTAGAAATATAGACACTAAGCTATTTATAATTAAGTCCTCGTTGAATATATTCAAAGGAAAGTATCCGGTAGAGAATCTCATTGAGTTATATTTATGTAAGTCGTTACTGCTATTCTCTCCGAACTCAGACTTAACTACATAGTGTTTTGTCTTAACTTCCATAAACACGCCAAATTTATGGACCATAGTGATTCTATCTTCTCTGTATAGAGTAAAGTTTATATTGGTATTATCTTCTAATAAAAACACCATTTCTTTTAAAGGATAGATAGTCTCTATCGGACTACTATTGTAAATATATGTTCCCTTAAAAAATAAATATGCTCTTACTAAATGTAATTGTATAAATTTTATCATGTTTAGTAAGTCCCGTATAAGTCTGCCAGAAGATTATTAATTTAATTACTGAACTGTCAAAGAAGATTTAATAGATTTTTTATGGTCACATGTAGCCTAACCGACTACATCTGGTTTAATCAGATATAGTATCTAGTTACTATGGTGCATTTAGATTAAGATGGAAAAGGATGTTATGTCTAATAACTCTAGCCTAATCAGCTAGAGTGGTGTTTTTTATCTGTACGTCAAATATCTCCATAGCTATTTAGGCTATGGAGATATTTTAGCCATGATAATGGTGCTTAGTAAATGCTCTCAGAGTTATATACAGTATTGTTCCAGTCCTAACTATAGCTGCTGAACTATCACTAATTTTTCTCTCCATGGATAATTTAACTAATTTATCACCCACGTCTCTAATTCCTTTTAACTCAAAGTCAGATGACCTAGAGGACAGATATAGATTTCTAATCTTTATAGTCATAGATATTAAGTCTCTAGACTGTTTGTTTATAGACCCATCTGAATATAGGTATTCGATAGTGTAGAGAATTATGGCGTGTACATATTCGTCTATATCTTTCTTATACTTACCGTGGCTCTCCACACTCATCCAGTGCAATGTATTACGTAGTAGTTTTGGGCTAACTCCGGGTAAAGCCTGCACCACTATATTAAATAATTCCTCTTTGATGAATGTGTATTCATCTGTCATAATAGATAAAATGTATTTATAATAGATATCCGGACTGTGAGTCTTATCTTTCAGTGACTCATTACCGTCCATGGATATCTCACTATTGGAAGATATGTTTATTTTATCTCCAGATACATGTACTCTACTAAATACAGCATATATGTTCTTCACCATATCTCTGAGACGACCCTGTATATCATTAATAGCATATACTATATCGTCGTCGTTATTGAACTTTTTCAGAACGCTGTTATGAATACTGTCACTCTTAATAATCTCGTCGGCTCTATATGCAAATACATCGCCCCACGTACCTAGTTTCTTAATCAGAAACCTATTGGATAATTCAGCATATGTAGCCTGAGCTAGATTTGGATCGGCTGGGTATCTGAAGAAATAAGCTAATAGAGAAGACATTAGTTTATATTGCAGTATAAGAATTACATCTTTAGCTGCTCTCTTAGATACTTCATCATTCAATTCTTTATTGGAAATAAATCTATGTACTAGATATAGACAAGTTAAGTTAAACTCGTCACTAGAAACTACCCAGTCCTTATTTAGGCCTGACTCGTTAGATATCCTTGACTTAATGGAATCTACATCTACTCCAAGTATATTATCAAAGAAGTTATTGTAGTCCGATGGAGTAAATCTAACTACTTGTACACCTAATAGATTTCCACCAAAAAACATCATGTGCTCTTCGTTCTTATTTACAAAACCTATCTGAAAGTCATACAGAGCTTTAGCTAGTTTTTTATCAAACTTTACATCTGTGAATTCTTCGTCAAAAAGATCTATTAGTTTTAACATAAAAGATCCTTAGCAATTTACACCTGGATTAGGACCACACGCCGAACCAACATCGCTTGTATTAGTTAGAGCTCCTCCAGCTACAGACGTATTGGTGCTAAATGTATATACAGATGTAGTAGATAGATATGCTGTACTATATCCATTACCAAATACACCTACTGTGGAATTACTAGTGGCGCCTAGACCATATGCACCATAGCTTAAATTTCCACCAGTTACAGCTGTATTAGTCGAGTAGGTATATATAGAAGTATAGGATAAAGTACTGCCGTTATATCCACCGCCGAATACTCCTATGGTCCCATTACCAGCTGCAGCTGGAAGATATACCGAGTAGGTTAAATTACCGCCAGCTACAGCACTGTTAGTCGAGTATGTATATATAGACGTAGCTGATAGATATGCATTGTAATAACCCAGTCCAAATACACCTAAGCTACTGTTACCAACAGCAGCTAGTTGATCCGCATAGTGGTTTAAATTACCACCAAGACTGGATGTATTGGTCGAATATGCGTATACAGTAGTAGATGATAAATACACACCGGTACCTGGTAGTGCTCCAGCACCATATACTCCTACAGATGAATTTCCAGTGGCACCCTCACACCAGACAGCATAACTGAGATTACCTCCACTAGCTGCAGTATTAGAGCTGTAAGTGTAAACAGATGTAGAAGATAAAGTATTGCCGTTATTACCTCCTCCAAACACACCTATTGTTCCATTACTAGTTGCAGCTATGTAATATGCGGCATAGGTTAAATTACCGCCAATAGCAGCAGTATTTGTAGCATAGGTATATATAGACGTAGATGACAGATAGCTTCCATTACTACCGGCTCCAAATAAACCTATTCCTGGTATGTTTGGAGATACATATTTAGATGTGGATGTAATTCCGTACCACGACCCATTGTAATTATAGTACAGGTCGCCAGTAGCAGAATCTATTACCAGTCCTCCTGGAATCGTCGTTGGCATATTTGCCACATCTACTACAGGTATCTGTGGAGGAGTGTCGAATATCATTGTATTCCCCTTTATAAGCTAGACATTATTTTTTCTATAGCTATCTTTCTGCTATATGAGACTGGTACCTTAATAGAGGAAAAGTAATCTTCCAAGCTGGCTATATTAGTTATTTTACTATTTTTACTCTCTAAGACAATTATCTTCTTAGTATCTTTATACTTGTCCATAGCTAGACTAATATCACTGAAAGACTTATTAATACCTTCTCTATCTATAGCATCGTCGGATGTAACGTAAACATATAAGTCTGGTTGTGTCAAGCTAGCATCGTCGACTACGGTGCTGGTGTCTATATTAAATCCAGCTTGACCATCAGCTGCAGACTCTTTGGCGTAAGCTATATTGAGAGCTTGAGTATAGATGGCTGATAGAGGACCATCTATCAGAATTTGCTTTTCTTCATCCGGTGCGTTTTGCACACTCTTAGCTTCTTCGCCTTTGGTTGCCACATCAGTAACTTTATCGCCACCAATCTTTATGTTATACATAGTCATGTCAGTTCCTCAATATAGGACAATACCACAAGATTACACGACAGCATTATTAAGCTATATTTAAAAAAATATTTTATTACATATATGCTATGATGACCCAGGCAGCATCCTGGGAGAACCAGCATGATAGGTATGAGGAAAGAAAGGTAAAGACTCTAGGATAGGATGTAGTGTAGTAATATACGGGAGCATCAAGCGTGAGTATATTACGGAACAAAAGCAGACAGACTAGCTATTAGTCATAGATAGGGGTGTAGGAGCTATAGCCCAGGGGGCTATAGTAGTAGTAGTAGTATCCATAATATCTTATATAGCCTTATTTTTTTATTGACATACATATCCTATATTAGTCATCATAATAGACAGATAGTCGATACACACAGCCATATGGCTGTGTGTATCTGTGCGTCTTTTAATTCTAGCAGTTAGAGTTTGTTAGAGGGGAAACTTTTGATTCCGGATTCGTGCGGGGTCGGAAAATTTAATAGTCGTATATCATCTTAATGGAAACAAACTATCCTTTTTTAAAATGGAGATAAATATGAGTAGTTTACATGAAGTTAGAAATTCATTAACCGCCTATCGGTGTTATAAAACTGTATGGGCTATGAAGATCGACAAGATAAATCATTTGTCAGATAAAGTAGATGATGACAACGGAGATAGATATGAGTTAGTATCTAGTGTCGGGAATACAGTGGTTGTAACCTCAACATACATACAAAGATACTCTCCGTATTCTGGAGGATATTACGTAATGTATACTGATGGATATGAGTCCTTTTCACCAGCTAAAGCTTTTGAAGATGGATATATTCCATTTGCTGTAGATTTTAGTGAGGCTGCTAGATATCCGGATATCCCAGACAGAGTAACTATCGAGCATATTTATAGCCTAATCGAGTCTGAGGAATATATGGATATTCCTGGCACCACCACTACCGTATGTGTTATCCGATTGAAAAACGGACATACATCTATAGGGGAAGCCGCTAGTGTGTCTAAAGACATATATGACGAAACTGTTGGTAAGACTATAGCTAAGAAAAATGCAATGGATAAAATAATTCCATTAGAAGCATATCTGATACGTCAAAGAAAGTACGAGATGGATTTGAATAAAAAAGAAACAGATTATTGATTGCTTATAAATGTCATGGAGGCTATTATGGCTTCTATGACATTTATTCTATTAGTCATAGATTTTTTTAAGCCTGGAGTTAATTACTATGGATATTAAATTAGGAGTTATATGGAAATGCGATTAAATACTTCATTATACTCTCCATCAGACTTTATATTTATTAATGGAGCTATATGTAATATAAAGCAGTGGGGTGTTTTGTCGGAGTATATATCTATTTACTCTGATGATACGATTATGATGGATATAGCTAAAGAGATACTGTGGAATGTTTGGAGTATTGATAGTGTAGTTGGAAAGTATTTCGAGGCAGGTGCTGAGTATAAGAAAGCTAAGAGTCAAGCATATAAGCTTCTATCTGCATTCACATGTGATATAGTCTACAATAAGTTAGATAGAGCTGTGATAAGAGCTTATAGTAAAAATATTAATATAGAAAAATGCTTGAGTTTGATAAATTACGATAGAGGAATTAGTAAAAAAGAGTTAATTGAATATTTATCTATATTACAGCGTAATAGTAATTCTAGTGGGGATAAAGAGAGAATGTTAGGTTTTAAAATAAAGTGGCATGAGGTATATGGTAACTTGGATGATTTAACAGATTTATCCGGCTGCATTATAGCCACCTTTGTTAAGAATTGGAACAGTAAGGGATACATAGCTAGTGTCAAATTCTAAAGCATTAATAGAGTTTATTACGAGCACATATTATTTACCTGACACTATGTTATTAAAGGAGATAGTAATGTCGGGTGTTAAAATTATCTTGGTGTGCATGTTCGTTATCTTTAGCAATAGTGCTAGCGCAGACGTAATGGGCCGGTACTTGAAAAATTCAAAATATGTGTCCTATTACGCTGGATGGATACATAATAAACATAAAAATATTAATTATAGTAAAGCACTGGATATTTCAGAAGAAATAATCATTCAATCTAGTAATTTAGACATTAGACCTAACATACTACTAGCTCTAATTGATACAGAATCCAGTTTCAGGACTACCGCGGTATCAGATAAAGGAGCTATTGGATTAACTCAGGTCATTCCTAAATACCATAAAGACCTGATGCATGGTAGAAAGTTAGTCAGTTACCGTGATGCTATTTTTGTAGGGGCTAATGTATTGAAGCAGTATATTGTAGTCCATAATGGCAATATACGTAGGGCCCTTAAAGATTATTACGGGAGCAGGAGGGAAAACGGCGACGAGTATGCTAGTAAAGTTTTGAAGCTAGCATATGCCGTTAGAACTACCACTAGGTATATTGATGGTGGTTGATTGGATTTTATTACAGTCACATATTACTAGCATGATCATTAGCTAATAGTGGCTGATGGCATTGTTAAACCCGATGCTAAATAGAGGATATAAGTACAGGCTATCCTGTACGAAATTCCTTAAATAAGAGCTAGGGTAGGAGTCGAGTATGTTGTATTTGACAAACGCGTTCTCGCTGAATATGCTGGCCAGCGCGCCGGCATCCATTCAGGTGGACGCACTCGACGTGGAATCCGCACGCGCTCTTGCAGAAAATGCAACCAGCGTGGTGGGCCACCAGGATACTGCAGCCGTTTTCGGCGCAGAACTGGGAGTGCCAGTGCTGTTTAACCGAGTGTCGGTAACCCTGAATAAGGGCGACGAACTTGTTGTTGGGCAGTATGTTGGGCCACGTCTTCCCGAGGGAGCATCTGTGCTTCCCGAAGGCGCCACTATCAAGTGGCTTAAAGTCAGCATCAGCTGACGCCTTCTGCGCCATAGCCGTACACTATGGTGAGGGAACAGAACGGTACTACTAACGTCAAGGTAGGCGCTGTGCAATCAGCGGTGGATGTAATCCCAAAACCGGATTAGCCGGAATTGCAAATACCATCATCACTGATGGTATTTTTTTTTCTATGTTTGGTCAAATATCCTTTGGTTGGATATTTTTTTGACTATATATCATCAATATGACTATTCTTCCAGAATAGAATTTTAGTCTACTTAACAGGGACGTTAACCGGGAGCAATATGGTGAGTAATAAATTGAATGTATACGCATGTGGTGGTGCTGGTACTAACGTAGCTAGCCAGTTGCTTAAGTACCAGGGTAAGAAAGAGCACGGTTTCTGTGAATTCGACATGTGTTTCATTGACACATCGGCTTCTAACTTTACTTCTGAAATTCCTAAAGATCAGACTTATTTGGTAGACGGACTGGATGGAAGCGGTAAGAAGAGAGATAGCAACTATGTGGCTATCGCAGAACGTGCAAAAGAAATCATGCAGAAGTTTAAACCGGCGGACATCAACATAGTGATACACTCAGCCAGTGGTGGTAGCGGATCTGTAATTGGGCCGATTTTGGCCGGAGAGCTCAGTAAGAAGAGCCCTACAGTTATCATCATCATCGGTAGCAGCGATAGCCGTATTGAGACTGACAATACTATTAAGACTCTCCGGTCTTATGAAGTCATTTCTCGTAAGAAGGAATATCCAATCGCTGCTATGTATTACGAGAATAGTAAAGAGATTCCACGGTCTATGGTGGACTCGTATGTTAAGATCGACATCAGTCTATTGTCTATGCTGTATTCTGGGGATAATTCTGAAATGGATACAGCAGATCTCGACAACTTTATCAATTACAACAAAGTCACTACGTACTCTCCAGCTCTTTGCAACCTGGGCTTCTTCACAAAAGAAATTACCTTGGGTAAAGATCAGTATGTAGCCAGCGTGGCTACACTTGGGGACACGGCTGATGACGTATCTCTGAATATTCCTGTGGAATACCAGGCAGTTGGTTATGTTCGTAGTAGTGTAGCTAAAGAATCACTGAAGTTGGAAGGAGAAAGCAAGCTACCATTACATGTTGCTATGATTATCGGGTTTTTCAATCCGATTGTCGAGCGTCTGGAAGAAAAGCTGAAAGTCTTTGATGAGCACCGGAGTGCCGTGATTCAGAAACAGATTGTGAATCAGTCTCATGAAGACAAAGCGACTGATGAGGGATTGCTATTTTAAGATATTAAAATAGACAGCATGGGGCCTAGGCCCCATGTTGCCTATTTTTTTCATTCTAGGTACATTTAAACGCGTTTAAACGGTATATTAAAATACTACCTGGACAAATCATCTAGATAGGAGATCTGTATGTATAGGCAAGAAATTTTAATGTTCGACATCCATAACTATTCTCCGGAAATAGTACATCATCTTAGACCATATCTAGATGAATACCGAATAGATGAAAAGAGCTTAGAATATGTATTTGACTTCTGCATGGCATATTCTATAAATAGGTTTCTAGAAGTAAATTTTCATGGATATGTCTTTAATCTTCATTTCAATGATGTATATAGAAATATCTATTATGAGGTATATCAGCACATTGATCAAGTAACTATGGAGATATTTGATAGGTATAAAGTCATATTCAAGAGAAGTGAAGTTCTAAAGCTATTAGTTACGTATAACACAATCGTAATGGTGAGGTCGTTTAATGTATAATCCAAAAGACATAATCCTTCTAGACTCTGTAGAGGAAGCATGGACTCTTTCCTATCTACCTAAAGAATGTTTCATTCCTAATCCGCAAGGATACTATATGACAAACAACCCTATTCCGGTGTTTGTTGATGGACAGGAATATTACACAGATAGGGATTATTACGAGTTAAATGGTACTTTGAAAGATCTAGAAGGAAATATAGATGATTCCATTAGAAATAAAAATGGAGATATCGTAATCCCTAAATATATAATTCGAAATAAGAACAAGTTACTAAAAAGACATTCTGAGTATAGCTATAGTGCTAATATATTTGTGTACAAGTACATATTGGAGTATTTCGATACAATATGTCCATATGCATCTAAGAAAGAAAAGGAAGTATATTATTCAGATTGTCTAACTGAATATGGAATGTCCATCCTTTACACTAGTGACTTTAAACCAGAGATATATTTACGAAAAATGCTAGAAGAGTTAGATGTGTTTGTCGGTGAAGATATCTGGAATATATATAATGTAAAGGTGTCTAGTAGGAATATTTACATTGAGAAAATGGAAGACTTCCGTATTCTGGACTGGATACGTATTAAAGAAGAGGAAGCTATGAAGGCTAAAGATGAAGAGGAATATCGGAGAAATGTTTACTAATGATGAGGTAAATGACTATAGATTAGGCATTCGTAACATAGACGTTAAATACGTACCTCAATTTATCATCTTTGACGTAACTGACATATTTGCAGTAGAGAATGAAACAGCTAACCAATATGGTATATCAGCTAAAGACATAATTGAAGTATTCGGATCTATGTCAATATACTCTTCTGGAGCGGACGATCAAGGTTTCACTCTTAGAAACATGATTACAGATAATGGATTTTCAGACAATCTTCCCACAGAGATCATGAATACTATTGAGGAGTTTGTAGAGTTTGTTCTTGAAGAATATTATTCTATAATGTCTCTTAACCTAAACTCAATAGGTCTGGCATATGCTCATTATGTATTTCAAAAATGGGTTTCTCCTGGTATAGTACTTTTGGAAATAGATGGAGATTTATATAATGGATAACTCTGTTGAAAAAAATGGACTGACGTTGGACGATTATGTCACCGTATGTATAAATGGATATCCGGCTATAGATATATTCTACAATAGGATACTGCATCCTATAGCCGTAATATTCAAGAATAACCGAGAAGGTATTCAATATATTTTTACTGAAATTCTGAATAAGATTCTGCTCAATATCAGTATGGACTTTGAGACTTTTATTAATGGGTCTATTAGAGATGTTTCCACTGATGATTACCTTATTCAAAATGTAGTTCTCGCAATTCCTGGTGAAGAATATAGTGATAAGATGAGGGTATTCACTGAAGAAGTCGTAAGACTGGCTTTACATATCTGGTTTTCTCTATATGAATTTGGACTGATAGATGCTTCTAATCTATATAAAGTAGATTCTTATGAAAAGTCATATATAGCCATCTTGATCATTAAGGACAGCACTAGGAGACACTGATGTACAATTTCGTAATAGGTCAGACTTATACTTTCAATACATTAGCTCCAGCTATTCTGGGAGCTAATTTTCAGAACGTTAAACTAGTGGCTATATTGGACTACAATACAGCCATGAAGTTTAATAATGTAGCACAACAGAATCAGGTAATATTACCTCTATTGCCTAAAGGAACACCAACAGATCCATCTCAATATGTGTATCTGTTATTTTCTACACAATCAAACACTACCGTCTTACTGGCATATAACTGGATAGATCCGTCCAGCATAGCCCAATCACAGAGTATTTCTTTAAATATAACAGTTAATAATGTAGGTACTCCAGACATAACTACAATTTCTAACGCTCTGAGCCTAATGGGCTATACCACCTTCAAAATAACTTCTTCGTAATATACATATATACTATGAGCGTTTCAATGCAAGACTATCTGTGTAAAATAAAGTAAAGTAGCCACGTTGCTTCTTGGCACACCACACGCTCATACTACTAACTAGCTAATTGCATGTTTACTACTCCTTTTCATGCCACCTGTGGTTAGTTTCAGATGGTCTTGCTCCCAATTTAGACTGAAGATTCCTTCCCAACCAAAACAGACCAATTACAACCAATGCTGACCGGTCACTGATGTTAGGCAAATCTTTAGTCTAAATACTAGCAAAGCTGTGCATCCATATGCCCTAACACCTATTGTGGTGTTGGGGTATATGGATGCAAATGTAGTTATTTTTTTTTGTAATTTTTTTAGCTCCAGCTAACATATTTTGAGATTTAAAACCTACTGCAGGAGCAGCCATGGGTACTTATTTTTACAGAGAAGCCTCCTCTTATAAACGAGACGTAAATCCGATAGAAAACTATATTAAGCAAGCAGTTATCTATTTACACAAACAAACGAACCAACCTGTAGTCTACTGCTTGGAATTCATAACTAAATATTTGTCTAGTAAGTCACACCCAGGAATGGTGGACCCGATAGTGTCATATTTAGAACGCGGAGAAAATGGCGATAGAGAAGAGAAAAGAATATCTCTGTCTAACTATATAAAAGAAACAATAGATAACAATGACATTCTAATACCGTCTTTTACGACGTATATCCATCCGACAAAAAAGAAATCTCTATTGAGCGGATTTGCTCTGAATAATACAGTTATTAGATCTAGATCTAAGAAAGAAGCATTTAAAGCTAAAGCTGATGGAAATATAGAGCTATATATATCTAAGAACAATGAGCAAGGGACTATGAAGATTTATAATAATAGTCTGTCTGGAGGGTTTGGATCTAGCGGCACGTCTCTATTTAATCCTACAGCTCATAGTACTCTGACATCTACAATCAGAACAGTCACATCAATAGGAAATACAATAAATGAGAAGATTGTGTCTGGTAACAGACACTATTGGTCTTATGACGTAGTTTTGAGTAATATTACCTCGATATTATCTTTAGTAGACGTATCTGCATTCGAAGAAATGGTGTATAAGTATAATCTTTATATACCGAATACGGTTGATGTGATTGAATGTATTAGATATTCATCAGACCTATATTGGAAGAATAATAGAGACATAGAAAGACTTAAGGTATTTGTAGATAAGTTATCCGGTATAGAAAAAGCTATTTTTATCTATGTTGGAGATTTATACCATACCAGAAAACATAATAGCGACTTTATCAGGACGTTCTTGATGAGACTAACATCTAAAAAGGCTATATGTATAGATAACCCTATAGAGTATATAACTAAGGTAGATGAAGGCATTTACAACTTAGCGTGTCACATATGTAGTACAGAGTTAAAAGGATATGGTAAGAGATTTGAGGACATGAGAAAGGATGGAATATTAGACACTTTAGTAGGAGTATGTGTCAATATAACAGAAGTCCTAGATGAGTATTCTACATTTATATCCCAGATATTTGCATCTAATACTATACCATCATCATCAGGGCATATAAAGTCCATGATACGTAGATCTGTAGTTTTGTCCGATACAGATAGCACGATATTCAGTACAGATGAGTATGTGTCTTGGTATTTCGGTGAATTTCTATATTCTCCAGAGTCATTTTCTATAGCTGCAGCAGTTATGTTCTTAGCTACACAGTCTATTAGTAACGGGTTGAGAATATTATCTCGAAATATAAATGTAGCTGAGGAAAACATTTCTATCCTAAATATGAAGCCTGAGTTTTCATTTCCTGTATTTGCAAACACATCAGTGTCTAAACACTATTTTGCAATTAAAGTAATTCAAGAGGGTAATGTTTTCAGTGAACCTGAGAATGAGGTAAAAGGAGTACATCTAATAAATAGTGCTATGCCTAAAGATATTAGGACTATTATAGACGAGAAGATAGATTCTGTAATGATGGATGTATATGGGAATAGAAAAATATCTTTAAAGGAATATCTTACAGAACTAGCTAATCTAGAAAGAAAAATAGAATCTGAGGTATTAGCTGGGTCTTCTAAATACTTTAAAGCTGGGAAGATTAAGAGTCCTGATTCTTATGCTGCCAAAGAAAATCAATCTCCATATGCTTACCATAAACTCTGGGTGGAAGTATTTGAGCCTAAGTATGGAAATGTAATTCCTATCCCATATAACGTACTGAAGATACCTTTGACTCTAGAAAACAAGACAAAAGTTATAGAATGGTTAGCCACTATAGAGGACAGAGAGTTCGGTAACAGAATGGGAAAGTGGTTATTGAATAATAAGAAAGATACATTACCTACCATATTCATAAATGACGAATACATTCGCAGTAATGGGGTTCCGAAAGAATTAGTATCTATAGTGAATAGTAAGAAGATTATATTAGAGCTTACAAAGGCCCTTAGATATATATCTGAAACATTAGGATTCTATATTAAGACAGATATGTTGGTTAGTGAATTAGGCTATTAACATAGGTGTGGTTTTTTCATAATAGAAAGTATAGTTAGGGATTTATAATGAATACAGTACCATTTCCGATTATTATTGATAAAATAAATAACAGTAAAAGCAGGACATTAGTATTTTACCATAAAAACTGTACAGATGGGTTTGGTGCTGCATATGCTCATTATGTAAAAACAAAAGAAATTCCAGGGTATTCTGCAGATAGAAATATTTATATACCGATAACATATGTGAAAAGAAAAGAAGAATCCCCTGAAGAAATTGTGGATAAAATTTTATCTAATCCAAGTATATGCGATATAGAATACTCAGAGGCAGACTCGGATGTAATTATTTTAGATTTTTCTTTTGACCCAGATGTGTTTCACGCTATGGCTGGTAGATTCAGATCCATAATCATGATAGACCACCACAGAACTGCTATTGAAAAATACCTAACGGTAGGTATACAGCCTGGCATAACTAGGATGAAAAACTACCTGATAATATTCGACGAAAAGCACTCTGGGGCATACTTAACATATATGCATAGTTATAGATTTATATCTATAGATCTTAAAGACACAGTGCCTGACTCGGCAGTACCTCTTCTATATAAATATATATCTGACAGAGACCTATGGGAGTTTAAATATGAGGCTACAGATAATTTCATAGAAGCACTGTCTGGTATGTATGATAGAGATTTTAAAACATGGGACAGCTTAGATCTATATAATCCAAAAACCATAATTAAATTATGTGAAACAGGCAAATCTCTCATTCTTAAAAGAGATATGGATTGTGTGAAGCTATCTGGAAATGGCATGAATGTTAATATATCTATAATTAATAACTATGAAGTCAAAACGTATCGTGTATATTTAATAAATACAATACCGCAACTAGCATCCAGTCTGGGTAATAAAATTATAGAGACTATGAATAGGGATATAGTAGCATTATGGCACATGACAAGTAAAGGAGAAATAGCTGTATCTTTAAGAAGTCGTAAGGGTGTGGACATTACACCTATAGCTGTGTTCTTCGGAGGAGGCGGCCATGAAAGTGCAGCCGGGTTTTCATTGAGTCTAGATGATTTTACGTCATATATACTTAAAGGAAATTTATGCTTAAGAAAAAATAATATATTATAAAACCACGGATATTATTTAATCCAGGTATCCTATGGCTTATTAAATACATAGGTATTCATCATGAAATTGAAAGAATGGCTGTCTCTCGAAGATTCATCTGGAGTAGATTATGACAAATTTATTCGTAAGATGGAAAACCCTAAAACCAAGGAAATGGAATGGGCTTTTATAGACATTCATAACCCTAAAAAAGTCTTTAAATATTATGGTAAACATAAGCCTTCAGTAGCTGAAATCAAGAAGGAATTGAGAGCCATAGAGTACTTTAAGAATAAAGGTAGATAGATGAATCCTGTAGAATTAATTACAATAGCCGCAGGAGTAATCTTACTTCTTATTCTGGCACTACTGATGTACTCTATAAGTTTTTTTAAAAAAATTGAAGAACTAAACAATAAATATCTACCGGACGATAATTTAAGGAGTAGTGCAGTGGAAGACCCGTCGAAAAAGCTATACGTGATTACTTGTATTTCTAATCCAAGAAAATACAAGTCTCGGTATAAGCTATATAGAGAATTTAAAGAGTATATGTCTACAGTTAAAGGGGTGGAGCTTTATACCGTAGAGCATGCTTTCAAAGATAGACCTTTTGAAATTACAGAAACTAGTGATCCTTACGCCATTCAGGTTCGTGGAGATCAAGAGTTCTGGCATAAAGAAAATTTACTGAATATAGGTCTGCAACACTTGCCTAAAGAAGCCAAGTATATTGCATGGATTGACGCTGATGTTAGATTCCTGAATCCTAATTGGGTTCAGGACACCATCGACTCTCTAGACAGTCATGACTTCGTCCAGATGTTCTCTGAATACATTGACCTAGGTCCTAATGGAGAGCATCTGTCTAAAATGACTAGCTTTATTTACGCATACGTAACAGGCGAAGAACAATTAATTGATACTCGCTATGGTAATGGTCGTAAAGGAGCTACTGGATTGGCTTGGGCCGCTACTAGAGAAGCTATAGATAATGTTGGTGGCTTGATAGACTGGTGTATCGTAGGTAGCGGTGACTGGCATATGGCCTACTGTCTAATTGGTAAAGGAGTAGAGATTGCTCAGTCATGGTTCTCGCCAGGATATAGAAATCTGCTAGAGAAGTTTCAAGCTGATTGCGACAGATATATCCGCAACAATGTCGGATATGTGCCTGGGGTGGCAGTGCACTACTGGCATGGTCCTAAGTCTAAGCGAGGTTATGGTTGGAGATGGGCTATTCTGAGAGACAATAATTTTGATCCGGTTCTGGATTTGAAGAAAGACACCCAGGGTCTTTATATTGTCAATAGAGAAAAGCTGAAACTACATGATGACTTACGGGAATATTTCCGTAGCCGTGATGAGGACTCAACGTCACTAGTGTAAGGAGTAGTATGGAAATTATACTGTCAATAACTGTGGAGCTACCACTCGTAGTAGACTGTGGTGATAATGACCCATATGTGGACTTTCGTATAAAAACAAGCAACCAATTCTTGTTTGCTAGACAACCTACATCTGAAAGATTGATGACGTGTATTAGAGAGAGGTTTAAAGATTCGTTTTATGGAGAGTTTTTATCTCTAGTAGATAAAAGCAATCTTAAAGACATATATAGCGACAATTCAAACAAAACAGAATGCGAGTTTAAATATACATTTGAAAATGGTAAAGATTTCTATGTATATATGAATAAAGAAACTGTTTACTTATAAGAAACTACAGACGGGAGGCCCAGCTGCCTCTCGTCTGTAGTTTGATGCAGCAATACTATGATTGTCAGCCGGAGAGACTAAATGAATCCAATTCAGAAAATGTTAGATGAAGTAAAATTCACAATACCTAACATTATATTACAAGAGACATTCAAAGATAATAGTTCCTGGAGAAGCGCTCCAGTAAGTCTAGATGAAAGAATGATGAATAAGGTAATACGTCCTAGGATTATGGTAGACGCTGACTTAGTCGGCGGTATTATGGTAGTAATACCTCTAGACGGACTAATTCCTGAATATATAGATAATTATAGTCTGATATATAAAATACCCGATGATAGAGTACTGAATAGAACAATTATATCAGTTCTTTCTATAGGCTATATGCCCTACTCTAATGGTTTCAATAGTATGGGTACTAGCTATGGCAATATAGCCCCGACTAGTATTAACGATACGGCCAGTGCTAACCAAAGACTAGCTGACTCATACTCATCTATTCCACCTATCTCAAATGCTGTCGTTGACCTGATAGGGCATAATACAGTGGTGATTAGAGATCAGTTTAGAGTATCTGCAGCTTATCAGCTTAGAGCTATAGTTGGTAATGAAGCTAATCTGAATAATTTAAATCCTAGATCATTTCATGCATTTGCAAAGCTATGTACCCTAGGAGTTAAATCCTTTATCTATAATGAATTAATAATTAGAATGGATAAAGGATTTCTATTAGGCGGTCAAGAGCTAGGTAGCTTTAAAGCTATTGTAGAGACATACGCAGAAGCAGAAGAGCAGTACCAGCAATATTTACACGAGACATATAAGTCAGTAGCCTTTATGAATGACGTACAAAGCTATGACAGATTCATTAAGCTTATGATAAATCCTGCTGTGTAAAAAAACACCACTCTAGACTATCAATTGGGACTAATATCCCAGTGATATGAAAAGGAGATTCAAAATGAGTGACTTTTTTGATTTTTTAAACGCTGCAAAGAATCTGACTCGTGAAGTACTGGGAGCATCTAATCCTGGAATTGCGTGTATTGCCGACAGGCAAAAAGCTGATAGGGAAGAAGCAGTCAGAGAGAAACAAAGAAAGAAAGAAGCATATGCTGAGTATAGAAACTCTCCAGCGTTTGAGGAGGATCTTAAGGACGATCTTCGTGAGTTTCTATGGAGAACAAATTCTTCAAACAGATATGGTAGGACATATCAGAAACGCAGTGAGTCTGATAATATGTCTGAAAATACTGAACCTGCCCCTAAAGTAAGACGAATAGTCAAAGTTCGTAAAGCTACTCCAGAGCAAATTGCCGAATATCAAGCTAAGTATGGAACCAATCCTACTGATATTAAGATATGGTCCTAAGTAAAACCTTAGATATTATGACTGTATATATTAGCTAGGAACGAAATGACTGCTATCCATTTAGAGCCTGATGTATCTAGATACATCAGGCCTATCGATGAATTATATGAAATAGCTAAAAAACTAGATATACCAGACCACATAGTTATCGGAATGGCCGATACAATTATGAGGGATTATGTTCTATCTAATATAGATCCTAGAATAAAAATGGTTCCAGCAATTACATTTGACAAAAATAGTATGTATTGTGGTTTCTTCACAAATGGGTTCATAGAGTCAACCGGCATGCAGGGTAAAATATTTTTTAATCCAATGGATATTATCAGACGTGAGTCACATTAAATACTCTATAGCCACAGTAGGCTATAGAGTATTTAGTTTATATTTAATATCTCATCTATAGTTTCGTTAGTTTCATATAAAAGATCTCTAGGTAATATTTGAGGATATATATTCTCTCTGAGTAGTCTTTTTAGATTTATCTGTAATTGAACTATATCAGACATATTAAGTCTGTCGGATGCGGTAGCTCCAATATCTATAATGAACTTCATTATAGATAGCCTGGACAGCAGCAGTGACCACCATGACTGTCTAGTAGGTGTAATATCTGGCATGTGTAGTGCAGATATCATACTACTGCTATATATGGCCGGAGTCTCATTTATCATACTAATGTCTAATAGAGGAGTGGTCTTCAATACCTCTAATTCTTTTTTCAATACAGAGTCTATCTTAGAGCTGTAATCTATTACATTGAAAGCATGCTTAAAGAAAGAAACGCCCATAGGCTTACCGTAGAATAGATTCATTAGCCTGTTAAATATCACTATATCTAAGTGGTATCCCATCATATTAGGTAAGACATACATATGGATAAAATGAGTCACACCTAAGAGAGAGTCTCTTTTTTCCTTATTTGCATATTGGTCTAAACTGAAATACTTATACTGTAATGCCAGCATAGGTATATTTATAGATATAGCAGCTAGACCAGTTTCATTTCCAGACTTTTTTCCATTAGGTAGCATTAGTCTTAAATCAGATCTAGGATGTAATAAAGGTCTTACAGCTATAACGTCTTTCCAATTATTCCTGACTATTGATGTATCGAAATATTCATCTACACTATAAATTATTTCTGTGGTGCCTGGCCCATAAAAGACACCATTATGTAATTTTCCATAGTGGGTGTCTGATGTCAGAAATGTAGCTCTAGATGTAATATCCGCTCTAGCTCTACATACCTCTACATATCTATCGTCAGAATAACTCATAGGAACATCTAAGTCAGCTAAGATATAAGCTAGTAGGTGGTTGCTTTTGACGGCATACACTCTATTATGGTAGTATTCTTGTAACTTATATAGCTCTCTTAGATATGTTCTTCTGATTAGTTCAAACTGAGGCCATCTATCTAGTCCTTGCTTTATGTATTTATTTTCATTAAATATCTCATACATTTCAAGTAGCCTGTTTAGTTCGGTCATAATATCTGGCAATAGCTGTAGTAAGTGCATTAAAAAAATAATGCATTTACCTATCTAATGGACTTCATAATCCGCCATATCCCTGATAACACCAGTTATCAGGTACGGAATAGTGGAGTACTGATATAAGCCGCATAGCGGCGAAAATATGCATGTTTTGGAAAAAATATAACCATATATCATTACTATGACTTTATAGCTGAGAATGTTTTAAAGTCAGCTTTGCAAAGCTAAGTGTGGTGTGTTTCTATATTTAATAACGTGAAGGGAATCAAAATGGCTATTAGCAATAACATCGAAAATAAAGAACCGGCTAGCCAAGCTGAAAGCGCATCTAAAGCTTTCGGTAAGACTCAGGCCGATTCTCCTATTACACAACGCAGCTGGGGTTTGTCCAGCCCCACTATGTTCGGCGCTCCTATCGGTCGCGGAGTTGGATCGGAGTATGTGACGAAGCTCGTCGCTGCTCTGACTGAAGCATATAAAGATGCTAGTGAAAGCGGTTACGACATCACAGTCATGACAGTGGATAACCAGCAATATCCCGCCCTAGCTTTCAGCTTTATCATGGTGTGTGTGAACCAACGCATCGATAAGGCATCTAAGGAAGAGAAGGTTGTGGCTGCACACATCCTTCTGGTCGAAGCTACCGGAGACAAGATCTCTCCTGTGATTGAAAACATCAATGGAGTGCAGGTAGAGATCATGCGCACTCCTAGTGACGCTCTGGATAAAGTTCTGTATGCCATTGCAGCAGAACGGCTGAGTAAGGGTTTCCCTGGGTATCGTACAATCATTAGTGATGGAGAAGTCATTCCGGTCACTTTTGATCTGGAAGATAAGGGGGCACTACATTCGCTTGCTGCAAATGCGGCTGCAGCTGCCGGAACTGACGTCGTTATGAACAATAGCCAGTTCCAAGATCTGGATCTGCGTACAGAGAAATCTGGTAATTTGTATATCAATCTGGATTTTAATAAATTACAGCTTAAAAATGCTGTAGGTGCTCCTGTGCGTAGTGACGTCATCATCTCCTTCAGCAGCAAGAAGAATACCCAGGGACGGAATTTCTCTGTAAACACGAATGACAGGGAAAATAAGATTTCGGAAATCTCTGGTTTCGTGGATGTGCTTTATAATCCCCAGAATACCGGAAACATGTATAATCCGTACTATGCGAATCCGCAACAGCCGATCAGCACACAAATGTATTCTCCTCGTTTTGTGATGACGGACGTGCATTCGCAGATTGCTGCTACTCCGGCATCTATTCTTTTAGCACTGTCCACTGCCGCGGCACTGGCAAAGGATCTGAACTGGGTGCTGGCATTCCGTCCGGTGATGACTGGTAATAATATCGATATCAATGATATTGGTGCTTTGAATCTCGAAGCCAATCTGGCTCGGGAACCTCAAGGTCAGATCAATAAGATCGATACTAAGAGCGATAAATTCACTCCTCAGCAATTGGGTGAATATATCTCGGCCATCATTCGTCCAGGCCTCATCATAGCCATGGATTGTCCAGAAGGTGGTCCTCAGTCATGGTATCTGAATGTGTTCGCTGCTGCTAGCGCTGGTGTTCAGAAGGCTGTGGAAATCGTGGTTGCTGCTGCAAACACGCTAACAGGAGGCAACTTCTCCAAATATATGACGAACAACGATACACTGTTCATCGATACCGAGAACCGCGTGCTTATGGGGTATTGGTTCAACAAGAATGGAGAGAAGCGTGATCTGCGTGATTTCGATCTGATCGCCGCTGCAAATCTGGTAGGTGGCAAGAATCCTCGCGCCATCGCCGACTTCAGCGACCTCACATTGAATCAAGCTAAGCCGCTGCCGATTCGTCTGCAGGATCAGAAGCGCATGTTGATGGCTCTGTCCAATGAAACAGCTGTGTTCACTGGCTTTGCTCAACGTATTACTCTGAGCTCCGCATTCCTGAACGCATTGTCGCTCGGTATTAGGGACGCTGGTATCAGTGTTACTGTCAACACCCCGCTGCCGTCGTCTGACTTCCAAAATCAGCGCGGCACTGCGACTGCCCTGGCTCAAGCTGCTCAGTTCATTCCGAATCAGTCCTTCATGAACAACTCTGGCTTCAACCAGTCTGGGTATGTTTATGCTGGCCCGAACAACCAATTCGGAAATCGATTTGGTGGCTAATAGCTAGTGTAATCCCAAAATACTCCATCAGACTTAAATGTCTGGTGGAGTATTTTTTGTCTGTATATAAATCTACATGTGAAGGAGTTAATAGAATGGAAGAAGTTCTCATGGACCTAAATACTGCCGAAAAAGAAGTCGTCAATACCACGGAGTACGAAGAGATCGAAAGCTCTCCTGTTGTCGATATCAATACAATTTCAGAAGCTTACAATTTTGAGGTTGATTCTATCACAAAGGAGTACCGAAGTAAGATTTGGAATCTAGAGATGGAACTAGAGCATAAACTACTAATTCTTGAAGCAGAGTATAAGGAACAGCTGGATGGAATTAATGCTGATGTCTGACTGACAGCAGACTAAAATACCTCACTAGACTTAGAGGTATTTTTTTCTTCATAGAAAAAAATACGGCCATATATCATTCTAGTGATTGAACACCGCGGTCTTTATAGGAGTTTAAACATGCCCGTATTTCAAGAACTCATAGATTTCAATGAGATGATTTCTAAGCTCAAAGAATCTCCTGTAATAGTAAATGACCTTATGAATGTAGGTAAGGAAGAAAAAGAATTAATACGGAACATGATTCTCTCCAAGTATAGCTCTGATATGATGTCTATTCTGCCATCCTGTCAATGTGGCGAGATGACTGGAGAATATTCTATAGGTGTTATATGTCCGACATGTAATACTCCCGTAAGGCCAATTCTCAATGACGATATTGAGCCATTGATTTGGTTCAGGAGACCTGTGGGTGTAGCTCCACTAATAAACCCTATGGTTTGGATTATGTTGACTAAAAGGTTTACTAGGAGCGGATTTAGTATTATGCAGTGGATCTGCGATACTACATATCGTCCGGGTGTTAAACAGCCACCTATTCTAGATAAGATTATTGCGTCTGGTATCCAAAGAGGATATAATAACTTCTTCAATAACTTCGATGCTTATATTGAAATTCTTTTCAATACTAGTGGGTTTACAGTTAGGAAGAACCAGATAGATTATCTCTATCGGCTAATAAAAGAGAATCGGCATAAAATATTCAGTGACTATTTGCCATTGCCTAACAAGATCTTTTTGATTATCGAGAAGACTGAAGTCGGTATGTATGTGGATCCAATAGTGACTAAAGCTACTGATGCAATATTGATGATCACTTCTATTGACTCAAGTATCATGGAACATAATGTTCGTGTTAAAGAGAATAGGACAATCAAGGCTATATCAATGTTAGGAGAATTCTATTCTAACTTTTTTAGAAGTATTCTCTCTGGTAAGCCAGGACAGTTCCGTAAACACATATACGGAACTCGGACTAACTTTAATTTCAGGGCGGTGATCTCTTCAATCACTGATAAGCATACCTATGACGAAATCTACGCTCCATGGAGCGTAGGAGTGACTGCATTCAGGCCGCATATCCTGAATAAGTTACTCAAGATGGGATATGACTTAAACAGCGGTATAGGTCTGCTATTAGGTAGTGTTGAGAAATATCATCCGATGCTAGATTCTATTCTTAGAGACCTGATATCTGAAAGCCCAAATAAAGGTATCGTTGTTCTCGAGCAAAGAAATCCAACTATGCTGTCTGGATCAGCTCAAGTTAAATATATCACAAAGTTCAAGACAGACGTAACAGACCATACTGTATCTACTAGTATTCTGACTACTAAGTCTATGAATGCTGATTATGATGGAGATGCACTGAATTATTCCATTAGTCTAGATTCAGAACTGGCAGGGATGTGGCTGAATCTTGAACCACATAACAATGTATTTGTAGCACAAGAACCAAAGAAAATATCTGGAAATATAGCAATGCCTAAGCCTGTAATTGCTACCATATCCAATTGGCTATCAGTGATAGATGTTGAAGATCCAGAAAAGCTAAAGATAATGGCCAACATTTAAATTCAGAAAAGGAGTAAGTATGGAGATAAATGTTATACCGGTAGATAATCTGGATTCATTCAGTTATTTCATATTACCGGAACAACACCACAGCAATAGTGAGTATTTCAGGAACCAGGTGTATGGGCTCTCGAATACACTCACCGATATTGGTAGAAAGTTCATGGAGACCAGTAAGGAGATCTATGAAACTATAAATAACACCGAAGCTATTAAGAAAGCTAAAGCTGCTCTAAGATACGCGAAGGGAATCTTCAATCCTAACAGGATAGTCTCTTTAGAAACTGTAGAGGATTTCCAAACGGCTCAGCCTGTTATGCAGAGATATTTAATGGCGGATATTGTAGCCAGGCAGATGTATCAGAACAGACAGATAGATGGATATTCTGACACATACATAGATATAGATCCAGGCAAGGTAGGCTTCGACCACTACGACTATCGTAGAGTAATTGAACACTGCATTTTGGATGGAGAGAATTCAAATGGCGAATACGAGTGGGAAGTACATTCATTTGGTGAAGAATTATTGGAAGGAGATCGAGAACTCGAGACTTCTGAAAAGGTAATCATCATGAATAACTGGGATATCATTAGGTCTTTCCTAGAGGCTGGCGAGGGAGGAGAAGACCCAACCAATTTATATGGTGGTGAAATATCTATTTAGCATGCATAACTGCAAATACCCCCAGTGATGGGGGTATTTTTTTTTGCTCCAGTGGATTTTATTACAGTCACATATTACTAGCATGATCATTAGCTAATAGTGGCTGATGAGAAATCTCCAAAGGAGTATAAACATGTCGTTTTTACTTACTTTAGGAATACCGTTTACATTAGCAGTGATGATAGCGATAGAGGTCACTGTTGGTATTTCATCGTGCGTAATATGCATACTGGCGGTTTTTTGGTGTTTATCAGAGACTATGAAGTATCTAGTCAAGACACGCGTCGGTATGAAAAAATAACTATAGCACTTTGCTCTTTTAGTTATTTTTTTTTTGATATGGCGTATCAAAAAAAAATTCATAAGCAAATCTACTGAGGTGAATTTTAAAGGAATGACGATGGCACTCCCGAAGTTTTTCCCGTCGCTATCAGAGGACGGCTGGGTGGATGACCCAGTATTATTAGGTGATTATCTAATTAGTCAGTTTTTTGTATCGGACTATAGTCAAACTCAATTATATTTAGGTGAAGTCAGATCTTTACCACAGATAGTGCAGTCTACTCAAGGAGATAGTAACAAACTAATCTCTATGGTTCAAACCGAATTGATGACATATTTCAGTAGATATTTCAATAATGTCTATGTTGAATCAGCACTAGTTAATAACCCCACGGATAGTTCAGAAATAGGGTTTACTATATTTATTAGCTATACCGATACCAATGGCAATACACACCAACTGAATAATCTGATAAACACCCTGAATTCTAAGATATCTAATATCATCAATCTCAATAATAATGGATGAATAGGAGAATTAAAATGGCAAATAATGAAATAGACATAGCTAATAAGGCTATGCAATCTATAGATGACAGAATAAAAAACACAATGATCAAAGACTTGAAAGCTAAAGAAGATATCTTTGCAAAGTCTATCATTAAAGGACATGCAGATATACGCAGTAAGATACCTGAAGACGTATTTGTTGGTCACTTCCTGAAATTCTTCACTGGTGAAGAAACCATAAAAGAAAATCCAGATATTATCAATAAATGGATTGGTGTGGCTAGAACACCAATGTCTGAGGTAGACGTCACGGATAATGAAGGAAATACACTTTTCACAGTACCTCCATTATTCGACACTAGTATCATTAATATCTCTGAAAGAAGCCGTAGTGACTCTCTGATGGCTGTATATGGACAGTACGGAATGCTGTCTAATAACATACAGAAACAAGCTGATGACTATATTGTAGATGCTTTAGATAAGAAAAGCAATACAATATTGAAAGAGTCGGATAAATACGCTGAGAACACGGAGAGATGGAAGACTATCTTTAACCGATATGGAAAATCAGAGAGGTGGAATGAAGTATCGAGAGATAATAAGATACAGACAGAAGCAAAAAAAGAATTAAAAGATGAAGTCGAGTACGATTAAGTATATAGTAATAAGCGACATACATCTAGGGCACAGAAATAATAAGACTGAAGATATTATAAAGAATCTGAAAGTATTTTTTAATAACTACGCTCCTAGGAGAGATAGCTTAGATTATATATTTATAGCTGGAGATCTATTTGACAGTTTATTAGATCTATCCACCGACGATATATACCAAGCCATACTCTGGCTGAGTGTCTTTTTAGGATACTGTAAGAGTAATAAAATAAAATTACGTATATTAGAAGGAACATCTAGTCATGATTGGGAGCAATCTAAGCTAGGAGAGCTGATAAAGAATATAGGGCAGTATGATGTGGATTTTAAATACATAGATAGTCTACATATAGAAAGAGACGATGCTCTAGGTATAGATATTTTATATGTACCGGACGAATGGGATAATGATACATCGGTAACGTTTCGACAGGTTAAAGAAATGCTAGCTTGTAATGGAATAGATTCTGTAGATATAGCAATAATGCATGGACAATTTACATATCAGTTACCATCAGCTGCTATTAAAGCCCCGAAGCATAATGAGGCTGACTATATGTCTATTGTTAGATATCTAATAAATATAGGGCACGTGCATCAGTATAGTACATATGAAAGAATAATAGCTCAGGGATCTTTCGATAGATTGACGCACGGAGATGAAGAGCCAAAGGGTGGTACGTATAATATCATAAATAAAGATGGCAGCTATGAGTATCTATTTATAGAAAATAAGGGAGCTAAAACATTTATCACTATAAATGTCAAAGAAATGCCTATAGATAAGTGTGTAGATTACATACGTAAGAAAACTAAAGATCTTAGGCCAGGCAGCTACGTAAGAATACGAGCTAAGAAAGACTCATCAGTCTTTAAGAACTTTGACATAATAAAGAAAGAGTTTACAGATATTCATTTATCTAAGGTCAGTGATGATAAAGATGAGGTTTCTAAAGTAACTGCAACTATATCTACAGACTTACTGGGATATGATCCTGTAATTATTAGGCCTGATAATATACTAGAGTCTGTGATGGATATAATAGAGACTAAATATAAATTAGACACAGATAGCATTAGTCTAGCTAAGAAACAGCTGACTGAATCTATGTGACTGTAGCCTGGATATGATTTTTTTACAGTCACATATTACCAGTAGGCTCATTGCCCAATTGTGGTTTTGGCAAACTATAGGAGAACTATCATGGCTACAAGGAAAGTTGCTGTTCAGGAAACATCACCTAAGGTGGAAACCCAGACATTAATGGAACGCATCATGGAAGCAGCCAGTACGAAAGAAGGCGCTTCAGTACAGATTAAGCGTTTCGACCAAGGAGTTAATGAAAAGCATGTCATGGATTCAAAGCTGTCGCTCATGGAAAATATCATGAAGGCTGCCGGCCAGATCTGTGCTGATGCATGATAGATAGACCGAGGGCTTAATTGCCTTCGGTCTTTTTTTTTTGATTTTTTAATGAACATATATCATTACTATGACAGAACAGCTAATAGGATATTAAAATGATTTCAGCGGCCTTAGTGTCTAGAACCACCTCTGCATTCCCACTGTCAATAGGGACTAGCTTGGCCTTTGAATCTATTTTTGAAGGAACCTATTCTCCGTACGATGTTGACAGAGTAATACCTAACAAGGTGGATATAACTGACTATAATTATTTTTTCATAAATATATCTACTTTGGTTAGGAATGTTTTAGGAGCTGTGTCTAAATCAAGCTATTTGTCCACGGAGCCATATGGAGTAGCTGAAGTATTAAGAAACGAAATAGACATCATTAACTCAATTATGGAAAATGATGCCGGAGGTAGGTGTAAGGTAGTTTACTACAATAACACATATTCTAAAATAAAACATACAAAAAATCCTCTAATATTGCTCAGAAAAGACAATACTGCGGCACAACAAATATTTACGGATAAAGTAGATAAGTCTATCCATATATTTGTTAAAGAAAATAAGGATATCCCAGTAATTGAGTATAGGGACTATCCAACTGGATCTATAAGTAATACGGCTTTAATACTCACACATGTACCTTATGATCTTTTAGGATTCAGGACTTTTTCTAAGCTGGATTTGATAGAATCTCATACTGGTAAACTAAAGCCAAAAAAACTATGGTACACGAAGCTATATAAAATGAGTGGGGAGGACTTAAGTTACATACCTTTCTATAAGTGGTCTTTAGTTTTCTTTGGAGATCATGTAATGTTCCATCCGCATTCTACTAAAGTTCGCTTATCTATTTTGGATGTAGCTAAGAAAGGGAAATGGACTTCATCTACTCCTCCAGATAAAGTCAGGCACGACTTGATGCTTTATATGCGCGATATTCCACTCAGGAATGGAATATTAGATATCTAAAAAAATAATGCCAGTCCACATCAATTGAAGCAAAACAGAAATAAGCTAAAAAGGAGCTAACAACATGTCTGATGATGCACAAATGGATCAAGCCGCTCGCCCCAAGATTATCTCGTTGGAAAGATATTCTCTTTTCGCGTCGTCTACTGGAGGTAATAGCCGGGCTAAGCTAGTCTGGGGTATTCGTGATGGTAATCCTCGCATTGCTGTATTTACAAATGACCCCACTGACACAGTGAAATCTGGAGTGATTTCTGCTCCAATGGACCCTATCACATTTTACACATTTATCGAAATGCTGAAGAGAGCAGCTACAGCATCGGGAGAGACAAAATATAAGCTTGACTGCTTTACGACTCGTCGTGATGAAAGCGGAGCTGCAATAGAGAAAGTTCTTCTTTCTGAAGTCTATATGGGTAAAGATAGCGATGGTTGTGTATGGATGTCTGTTGTTGAAGGATCCAGACCCAAGATTAAGTTTATATTCACAATCTCAGACTATCATAAGCTGTATAAGACCGATGGAACTGAGCTGACTAAAGCTGAGTATTCTACGGTTGTAGCGTTGGCTACAATTAATTCCATTCTTCCGATTTATGAGAAATACATGCAAGAAGCAAATGAAGAACAGAGACTCCGTCCTAGAGTCAAAGGTGCATTCAATAAGAATAAACCGCAGTCTATTGATGATGAGGACATTTCATTCTAAATGACATAACCAGACAACATCCCGCCATCCATGACCGGAGGCGGGATGGTGTTTCAGATATATCTATAGGCATATATCATAGTATTGTATCTATACCATCAGGAGTTGTGTGATGTTAATTAGTGTATCAAAAACATTACTGGCTAGTGTCCAGCCAGAAGCAAAGATAGAACATAAAGGAGAAGAGCTGGTATTTCTTGTTAGCACATTCTTCCGAATGAGCTCTATCAGTATCGATATAGATATTTTCGAGCAGCTGAATAGCTATTGGCAACAACTGCCTGAAGAAAAACAAGACAAGATTTTTGATGTATATCGGAATATTAGGAATGTATTTAACTCCGTATCTAATCGGACTAGCTTGCTTCTTGATTTGAATAAGCAGTGTATAGAGCTCATAGACCTACATAACCTAGATGAAGTGTACGACTGGGTATTATTTAAGTCTTCCATAGCCATACCTTCAGTATTTGAGAACGAATACCAGTATTCGTACGACAAGCAAGGGTCGAGAGAGCAGACATATGTTCGTAGTGATTATACTAAGTTGATTGCTATGATCGTAGCCATACGTAGTATGATTCCGGTTTGGGGTGAGTATATCTCACACACTAAACATGATGCCGGTACTACTTTCAAAGAGATGGAAGCTTTCCAGCTAATTAACAACTCAAGTATCATGAATAGCCAGCCTATGCTTAAGCTGGGTGTTTATCTTGATCATGCTGTTGGAGAGCACAAGCATAACTCCTTTTTCATCTTAGACGGAATCAGTAGTGTGGATTTTCCTATATGGATGCTGTCTTTGGTAGTTATCAGACGTCTATGTGTCGGTGATATTAGAGGCCTGGATAATAAGGCTAATATTGTCACATATATCTATAAGTATCTGATACAGAAAATACAGTCTGCGGATACTGGATCTAGCAATGCAGTTAAGGACAAGAAGACTACAGAGTTCAGTGACGAGAAGGGTGACGATAAGATATCTACATTTGAAAGATATCGTATTAAACACGATATTAGTGCTGGTGAGATTGTAGAGCTAGCATATAGTATTCGAGATTATAGAAAAGTAGCATATAGTCTCAGCCCAAATATGTCTGACGAAATACTGTTCTCATCTCTAGAGACTGCACAGCAACTTAATTCCGTGGAGATTCATGATCCGCAGATTACTCTTTTGAAGTGGGTATTCGCCAGAGTTATTTCTCCGAGAGGAATGATGTATCTAGATAAAGAGCTGATAGTGAATTGCCTAGGAATTCTAGAAGCAGTTCTGTATGTAGCTGGATTTAAATATCTGGCCGTACTATCAACTAGTTATCCTGATATAAATAACGATGAGATGTTTGTAGCTTCCACTGAGTCTAAGGCCAGAATTACTAAAACTCAGATATCCGCACTGGACGAGCTATATCCGTTCCAACAAGTCATTGGTGGTAAGAAGTCTGGATATAAAGATATAAATCCAGCAATAAAATCCATCGATACATTGACAGATAAATTGTCCATGTTCTCATGGATCACCACCGCATCTTCCGATAAAATGATGGATGCAATAGGTAACACCCATACCAGGAGAATAGGTGTGACGTATGACATAAAAAATCAACTGGCTGATTTGGTTATCAAAGTCGGTTCCAGGACACTATGAGATCTCTGTATTTTTAAAAAGGAGTTAAAATGAATCAGATTCCATATCAAAATAATGGTGGCCACCCAAGAGGTAGGGTTGTACGTCTGGTCATGCAGGAAACAGGTACGTATAATGTTATGTATAACCGGGCCTATCAGACCAATCTGGATAACCGGTCTCTCAATACAATTATAGACAGGGTAGCTCAGCATGGAATTAACAAGCCAGCTCCTAGTTTGTTTTCTGGGATTTCTCTTAACTTCCTGTCTCCATCAGTTTCTCCTGAATCTGAGGCCACTATTTATAATGGCTGGAATGAAAGGAGATTGAAGTTTGTTCTTGAAGTAGAGATGCAAAATAACATCACCGGAATCATCAGCTATTTCATTCAAGGATATACAAACTACCCTGGCGTTTCTGCTAATCGTAGTATAGATCCGAATATGCTCTTTGTTGTGAATTCAATCTCTACGATTTCAAGAAATGAGATCCGTACACCGACTGGTACGCAGATCAGGGAGTATATGAGAGATTGCTCCAATATTATTGTGGATTCATCCTTTATGTTGGCTGACAATACCGGATATAATGCACCGGCCCCTCAGTATTTGATGCGGCCAACGGACATTTATACTAACATGCAGAAGAATTTCCTGGTTAAGGGATTCACAGGAAGTAACAGAAATACTAGCTATGATTTTAGATCAGCAATGGGAAGTAAAGCAGAGAAGGCAAGTAAGGAAAACTTATTACCTTCTAACTATATTGCTAAAATGATCTCGTCGTATTCTTTAGCGAGAGAAAAGGCTCCGTATGGTGTTAATGAAACTGGTATAGTGGATACGGCTATATCTGAAGCTAGAGAAGACCCTCTTGTAGAAAATGGATTCATAGCAGCAATTAACGGAGAAGGATATAAGGTATCTAATAGATTCACATTTGATGCTCTTTTGTCTTTCGATCCAAATGTAGTAAATGTAACTAACTATTTGGCCCTAGGTAATACAGCTAAAGGTCAGTTGCATTCTGCTGGATCGACTGCATATTGGAACGCCACAGACCGAGAAACACACGCAGCCACCATCCTATCGCATTCCATCACTGCTCTGATGCTGGAGTTACTGATTTCCAGAATTGATTTCCTTTCTACAAATCATGATCAGTTTGGAAAGATGAACACCACGATCATCAATGCGGTCAGCCTTAGTATGAATCCAATCGGATCATCTATAGAGCTGTTCAAACACAGATTGGAGAATGAAATACTGTTTGATCTGACATATGGAAACCAAGAGTCTTATATGTTGGAAATCTCCAGTGACATTTATGGAGATACTAGGATTACTATCTCTTTTGGATCTAATCCTCCTACAGTCTATACAACTCCGTCTTTCTGTGATTCGCTGTATTCTCCTTTAGTGACTAATAATTATAAGAATCTCGAAATGGTATCTATGGATTTCGAAATGCTTAATAACCATATCACTGAAGCAGTCTCTGGGTCTAACAGTATGTATGGTGGGATAGGAATTAACGAAGGATTCTGAAGAAAGGAAGAGTAATGAAACTGATTAATCTTTATAAGAGCATTCTCAGGTATGTGAAACTGGAAGCCGATGAAAATGGATTCGTCTATAATGGATATAAATCCGTTAAGAATCCAGACCAGAAAGACCCGACTACTATCGGAGGGGCAAGACTGGTGTTGCCGTATCCTGAGAATCTGAAGAACTATATCCCAGGGAAAACAATAATTTTTCATCCGCTGTATGAGAACATCCTGAGAGGAGAAAGTGATGTGCTGGTGGCGTTCAGGTCAGCGCTGAATGTACGGCTCAATTATACGATCGCAATCGTTGCGAAGTCTATCTTGTCTATCTGTGCAAATCCAGAGCTTCTGAATAAGATAGATCCGGACCAGGCATCTGCTCTTTATCGGATAGGTGTAGTTGATGATACGTGTCTTAATAACTTCATCACACTGATAAACTATTGCATCAAGAAAAAGCCTGAAGGTTTCTTCATTTCTCTGATTCTACGTAAGGGAATTACTCTGGATGGTAAGAGATATTCCAGAGCAGGAATTGTGAAGTTTCCTATTATGTATGAGCTTAATAAGGAAGAAAATCCATATGGCCTGAAGCTCAGACAGAAAGACATCGAGATTTATAAAAATGTCTTCGAGTTCATTCTACCTGAGCTGAATATCCAAGATCGGTATTCTTTTGGATCTGACAGTGGAGTAGCTCCTTCTATTGAAGCCATTATGAAATCTTCAATGAAGGTAGCTAGCCGTCTTAATGATATCCTGGAAGAGTATAAGGATAACATCGATGGTTATGAAGATCTCATCTTCGACAGTGATTGGGTCGATGACTTCAATAACCTGGATGCTTTGGATCCTGAAATTCGTAGGGTTCCCATGCAGTTCGGTAATGAGGGTTCCTGTAAGGTATCTGAGTCTGGAAATGACGCTATTCCAATTCCATCTATTCCAGATAAGATTCTTCCGTTTCAGCAGAAAGATAATCAGCAACAGGGATATATTCCGCCACAGGCACCGCAACACCAAGCTCAGCCGCAGGAGAGTGGGGTCATTAAGACTGAGCGCGGAATTGATTTCAATTCTGTAAAGAATGTGAATCCCATGCTCATGTATGGTGCTGGTCCTGCAGTAGGTAGACTGGCTGCCCAGGATATGTATGAGCGAGGAATGGTGCAGCAGCAAAATATGCCTCCGGCTCCATTCGGTTCTGTTGTCAACACGCCGAATGGACCAATGGTTATGACTCCAAACGGCTGGGTTCCATGTGCTCCGACTATGCCTTTCCAGGGTAATCCTTCTGGATTTCCTATGTCTGGGTTTCAACAACCGCAGCAATATCCGCAGCAAGGATTTCCGCAGCAAGGATTTCCGCAGCAAGGATTTCCGCAGCAAGGGTATCAAGGAGGAATGCCTATGGCTCCATGGGGTGGTAATAACCAATACCAGCAGCAAGGATTTAATCCCAACAACTGGAGGCCATAAATCCGATATGAAACAACACGCAGCCAAAAGCCGCGTGTTGTTTCTTTTTTTTATCACGAAGTAGTCGAAGAAGCTATATATGTAGAGTTTAATAAATCTACTTGATTTAAATCTGGTATAGCTATAGCAGTCATAGTGCTTTTATAGTCTCCAGGACAACTCAGTCCATTGAATAACATTATGGTTACGAAGTATTGCTTACCGTAGTTCAAATAATCTAACAGACCGAAAAAGTCTCCTTCATACTTAACTAGTATATTATTAGTCGGAGTTTCATAAGACACCGGATACGTATTCAAAAAAGGTATATACGTGTAGACGATACGTATAAACTCCGGTTCAAAATATGTATCGTCTCCGTATGGTGTTAATAGAGAACTTATTGTGGATGGCATCGTGAATACCTAAAGTAGTAGAAAAAAATAGAGACATATATCATAAATATGAATAAGATGTAGTGTTTTTTTAAAAGGAGTATCAAATGTCTGATGAACATATTCCAAACGAGATAGAGCCCGAGCTGATAGGGCTACATTCTCTGAACTTCGCTACTGGAAATAATTCATCTCCTCGTTCCGTGATGTTCTCGTCACATTTCAGTCAGCGTCTGGTAATAGACGGCAGTACCGAAAAGATCATTCAGACTGGTCTAGAGAAAGAATTCGGTAAATATACTCTAAGTATAAAAATGCCGGCTAACGGGACAGTCCTCAAAGTAATCGACAGATATCCTAAAGGTATCGATATCGATTCTATCAACTTCAATCCTGAGACTTTGGTGATCTATGAGAACGCTGAGACTCGTGAGATCGATTGCTTCTCAATCCCGTACTATCAGTCATATCATCAATATTTTGGATTTAAAAATAAAGAGACGCAGGAAATGAGTCGTCTGGTACCTGGAAACTTTATTGAGAAAGATACAATTTTCAGTAACTCTCCAGCAATTTCAGACAATGGAGGATTTAAATATGGTGTAAGTTTGAATACTGCATTCATGTCACATCCAGCAGTCTCTGAAGACGGAGTACTAGTATCTAGATCTGCTCTCGATAAACTAACCTTTTCCGTGTTCGAGACTAGAGTTGTGGAGTTTAGTATCAAGAACTTTCCACTGAATCTCTACGGAAATGTCAGTAACTATAAGGCATTCCCAGATATAGGTGAAGAGATCAGGTCTGACGGCATTCTGATGATGCTCAGGAAATCCGATCCAGATAATGCTCCGGTAGAGATGAGTGTCTACGACACTATGGACCCACAGTTCATTTTCGATACAGCATATTATGTTCGAGGAGAGAAAGGCATTGTCGTAGATATCAAGATCTATAAGGATGACAATTCAAATAACATGCTGCCTGAGAATATGGTCAAAAACATGCAAAAGTATGTTAAGGGACTCAGGAACTATCATAGTCAGATCGTAGGTTTTGAGACAGACATCCGGAACAACAAACTGAAAAAGACTGGCAGTGACGCGGTAAATCTTTCTCCAGCTCTCCACCGTCTAATTGTTGAGTCTTATGCAGTTCTGAATAAGCCCAGTAAGAAACATAACCATAAGCTCAACATACTCTATAGAAAATCTCCATTGAGTGAATATAAGGCAGTATTCACAATAGAGTATAAAATACGGCCGAGCATCGGATTTAAAATTACAGATACTAATGGCGGTAAAGGCGTTATTTGTAAAATTGAAGAAGATGAGAATATGCCTGTAGACATTGATGGTAACAGAGCCGAGATTATCATGGACTCTGGATCTACTATTGCTCGTATGAATCTAGGTAGGCTATATGAGCAATATATCGGAGCTGTTGCTAGAGATGTTCGAAAACTCATTAAGAGTAACTTCAATGTCTCCATGGAATCTAGAGGCAAAGTAAACAAGATAGTCAGAGATCTATATACTACTAAACCAGAAGTGTTTAATTCCAATTATTCATATCTGTTAGAGTTCTATAAAGCTATCAATGTCAAGCAATACGAGTATTTCCTATCTCTGAATGAAGAGGATAGACTACACCATATGGCCGACATCATCTATGACGACCTATATGTATTCTATCCGATAAACAACGATAAGGAAATCGTCGATGTAGTTAAGGATCTGAATAATGGACCCTTCAAGACTACATATGGCCCTGTGTCTTATGTGGGTGGATCTGGAAACAGAGTTACTACCTTTGAGAATATTCGTATAGGTCCGGTGTATTTCATGCTACTGGAAAAGATAGCTGACGATTGGTCTTCTGTGTCTTATGGTAAGCTACAGCATTTCGGTGTGTTATCTTTAATGACTAAATCTGAGAAGTATACATACCCATATCGAAATAATCCAGTTAGGACTATTGGAGAATCTGAGGCCAGAGTCTATTTAGGATATCTAGGTAGAAAAGCTATAGCTGAGATGATGGATAGAGCGAATAATCCATTAGCACAGAAGCAAATGGTCTGGAAGATCTTAGATGCAGACAGGCCTGGTAGTATAGACAAATTAGTGGATCGAGATCTAGTTCCATTCGGTACGTCTAAGCCCCTGCAGCTGTTTAAACACATTTGTTCTGTATCCGGATGGAGATCAGTCTGGAAACCAGAGAAATAGTAACAGTGATGCCGGATATAAATAATCCGGCATCCTTACGATGAAAGGTTATGGAAATATGCATAATGACACATTATCCATAAAGGTTAAGGCAAAGATGCTTTTAGACTACATTAGTGAAGCACTAGCAGTTTCTTTTATATTTATAATTTTTCTATTTCTTCTGGTTGCATATTTGGTATTTACTTCCTTTGTATTTGTGATCATATTCCCATATGCAACTTGGTTTAAATACAGTAATAAGAATAGAATAAAGGGCTCCAGTCTCTATGAATAAGTCTCGAATAGCTCAGAAAGGATCATGTAGTGCGTGTTAGTAAATCAATAACAGTAACAGTAATAAATCTGATATTGGGAATATCAGCTCTTGCTATTTTAGCTGCAGTCGGGTCTCTGTTTCTATATTTAGTTGTATTCTTGTATGTGCTGTTTTGGATTCTTTCCAAAGCATGGTTTGGATTGTTACATATATTTTCAAGACAATGTAGAAGAGATTGATTGATGTGATTCAAAAAGGAGTAAATATGGTAATAATAAAGGCTAGAAAGCTACTCGCATATACTCCGTCTCAATTGTGGTCTATGCTGACTGGCAGGATCATGCTGGTGTTTGATGATGGAATGGAGAAAGAGCACAACTATAAGGAAGTCCTATATAGCAGTTATTTCTGGGATTTCCACAGGGTGTATCAAAACACACCTCTGCTCTATAAGCATTCTGTGCAATCTGTCCTGAAGGGAAACCAGTTATCTTCAGACACACATATTGAATTACTTAACAATATTTTCTGGGATGTCCTGGAAGCATATAATTCAGTCCGTAACGATATCAAGCCAATGTTGACAAAAATGGTTTTCCAAATAACCAATAACGTCTATAATGACCTGATTCATATGGCTGAGAAGTATGTTACATCTATCGACATCCTAGACTTCATTGAAGTCAACGAGCATCCGGCAGTTAAGGAGTCGTTTAAGAATCTAGAGCCAACTGCTCTATCGATAGATAAAAGCTATCGGACAATCATGGACGTGGTTAATAATGATCCATCGCTAAACAATAATGCGTTGGTGAAAGCTACCAAGTCTAAGATTGTCAATAAAAATCAAGTACTGCAATGTGTGGGTCCTCGAGGATTTATCTCGGAGGTAGATGGAGCCATCATGCAAATTCCTGTTACCCGTAGTTATACTCAGGGTATGCGGACTCTGTATAATACGATAGCTGAATCTAGAACCGCAGCTAAGTCTCTATATTTCTCAGAATCCCCATTACAGGATTCAGAATATTTCGCTAGACGACTGCAGTTTGTATCCATGCATGTCGAGGGAATATATAGAGGAGATTGTGGTAGCAATAGATATCTGAACTGGACTATAAAACCAGAACAGTTTAGAGACGGTAAGTCTATCTATCCAGGAGATCTGAAGTTTATGATTGGAAAGTATTATCTGAATGAAGAAACCAATACTCTTGGTATAATCACTAAGGATAGTACAGATTTGATTGGCAAAACAGTTAAGCTTAGGTCTGTTCTTAATTGTAAGCATCCAGATAGCCATAAGGTATGTAGTGTCTGTTTCGGAGAAATGTCTGAGAATGTTCCGGACTATGCAAACCTAGGACATATGTGTGCTGCTACCATGACAAATCAAAGCACTCAGTCTGTGTTGTCTACTAAGCATCTGGACAATAGTAGTAGCTTTGATCCGATCATCTATAACGAAAATCTATTGAAGTACTTTAAGACTGGTACTAAAAACACCACCAGCAATTATTTGTTCAGGCAAGATGTACTCTCTAAGAATCTGAAATTAGTGATTTCTAGAGATGAAGCATTCGGCCTGACGGATATCTTGCTGACAGATACTCCTGAAGATATCAGTCCGTCCAGAATCAGTTCTGTTAAGGAAATCGGTGTAGCTATACTGGAGATGTCTCAGGATTCACCAGAGATTCTATATATAGGTCAGTATAATAGAAACTGTATCCTAACGACTGAATTTCTGATTTATGCTAAAGAAAATAAATGGGAAGTGAATGCACAAAATGCATTTGTCTTCGACATGAGTAAGTGGGATCACAATAAGCCTGTGTTCAAACTTCCAGATATGGAATATAGTTATTCCAATCACTCGCATCAAATTGCCAGGATTATCGAATCCAGAATGAAAGAAATTGAAGAGAGATCTAAGCCTGAGTCTGCAGTATTGACTCTGATAGAATTGTTCGACCTAGTTAACTCTAAGATTTCTGTGAATATAGCTCTTCTTGAGGTAATCATTTATGCAATGATGGTTGCGGACAGAACATCTGGTAATTATTTCTTAGCTAGGAATTCTGAGAATGCATCTTTAGGCGTCAGTGACGATGTGATTCATAATCGCAGTATGTCTCTCGTGTATGCTTACGAAGAGCAATACAGACTGATAGAAGATCCAAAGAGCTTCTTCCAGGATGGACGACCAGATAGTATCTTTGATGTTTTTATAAACCCACATGAAGTCTTGAAACACACTCAGTGACAGAATACCACAGAGCTTAAACAGCTCTGTGGTATATTTTTTTTTCACTAGAAAAAAAGAGGGTAGCATATCATCTATATGACTATTATTGCAGGGAATCCAGCATGTTTAACCAAAATGCACGACTTATGACTGTAGAGATATATAGTCATTTTTTCAGACTAGTGAATGTACAGCCTGAGATGGTATTTACCATAAATGAATTCATGAAGCCGCTGGTTCAATATGAGGTTAATAGATCTGTAAAGAACAAGGTGGTATATTCTCCTAATAAAATATTCGCTAGTAAAACAAGCAATGCTAGTGAATATAGATTCCATATAAACCAAATAGCTGAGTTTATGGAGCTACTGAAGCTTAAGTATGTTAATCCAGATTCAATTGAGATTCTGAATATGCCTCTGTATAAACCAGCTAAACTTTCATATAAATATAGGATCGACAAACAGCCTAGAGATTATCAGGTAGAGGTTATTGACCATATAGTATCTCCGATGGAAGGTCATAGAACCAGACTAGCTGGATTACCTACTGGGACAGGAAAAACATTCTGTGGTCTATCATCAGCAGTTAAGATAGGCACCAGGACCATGATTATAATTTTACCTATCTATATTGAGAAATGGATTAGTGATATCCAAGATAATCTAAATGTAGATAAGAATTCTATTATGTCTGTTCAGGGATCAGCCCATCTAAAGGGTTTGATAGATATGGGTAATTCAGGCACATTGAAATCCGACTATATTATCGTCAGTGTTAGGACACTACAGAACTTCATAGACAGATATGAGAATTACGCAGATGACTGTATTGATGAGTATGGATGTAGGCCGGAAGACCTATATAGAATAACTGGAACTGGACAGGTGTTAATCGACGAGACGCACCAACATATCCACGCCATATATAAAATCATGCTGTTCATGCATGTACCCCATCTAACTGCTCTCAGTGCCACTCTGATATCCGACGACTACCTGATAAAAAAGGTACATAACATCATGTACCCTAAGGTAGTTAGATATGACAAACTGTTAATGGAAAAATATATTCGTGTGTTTCCGATCGACTATACTTTCCGCGACTTTAAATATAGAAAAATACAAACATCTGAATTTGGAACTAACTCTTACTCTCATAATGCTTTCGAAAAGAGCATATTGAGAAACCCAAGAAATTTAGATTCATATGTAGCTATGGTAGCCGATATAGCAGATATGGGATACATTAGATACTACGAAGAAGGTGATAAGTTATTGATATTTGCGTCCACTACAGCTATGTGTGTTGCTATGGCTGAACATCTGAAGATTATTTATAAAGACTTGGTCGTAAAGAAATACACTCAGGAAGATCCATATGAGAATCTGATCGACTCAGATATAATAGTAACTACACCACAGTCAGCTGGAACAGCTGTGGATATTCCAAACCTAACTACAGTTATAGCTACGGTAGCTATATCTAGCTCTGTGTCTAACATACAGATGCTAGGCAGATTAAGAAAGATAAAAGATAAAACAGTCAGATACTTCTATACCTTCTGTAGAGATATAAAGAAGCATATAGAGATAGACTATAAAAGAATTGAGCTTTTTAAAGATAGGGTTTATAGTATTAAGAATCTACAGTATCCTAAACAACTATGAAGAGTAAAAATGATATGTATGCAACACACAGATACTAAACTAACAGAGTTCACCTTGTCTGTAATTGATCTATGCCTAAAGATAGTGTCCGTGGCGATATAAAAGACGTGAAGTAGAAGGCATCTAAAGCACAGACATACTATGCACCACAGCCAAATGGCTGTGGTGCATAGTCGTCATTCTAGCTCTTTTTCTATTCTGCTAATAGTTTTATTTTTTTCTATCATTTCATCGGTAGCCATAGATACCATCATCTCTACGACGTCGTGAGGCAGCCCTATGAATTCAAGATATGATATTCCAAATAAGTCCTTTATTCCCTTACGGACATACACCTGCATTGACTGCTCTAACAAGCTGTCTTTATTTATATCCTCACCAGAATGAAATGCTACAGTTGACATTGGCCTATTCTGATCCTTAGTGTGGTCATACAGACCATACATAGTCTCATATAGCTCCATCATTATCATTTTAGTCTCTAATAGTGGATTATTTTTAACAACCGATAGAGACTTCTTTATTACGTCATCAGGACTAAGGTGACTGCCAAACTGATAGTCACCTATTCTGACATTACTCAGCGCATCCCGATTCTCTCCAGACGTTGAGTAATGAGGTCGAAAAAAACCTGTATCACGTCTATAGGAATTACTTCTGTCAATAGAGGATACTGTTCGCTTTCTTGAACTGCTCCGCATTTAGGGCAGTTGAATTTAGGAATACCGACCACGGATATGGTCGACTTATTTATATAGTCATAAATCTCTTTAAAGAAATTATTTCTAATAGTATCGTCAGCGCTAATAACATTCAATGTAGCAGCTATAGTTTCTTTATCTTCTATCACATTGCCATTGAACTCTATGCTCTCAATCCACTGAGTATACTGACGCATGCTAGAGGACATTCCTTTAGCTTCAATTAGATTTTCTTTTTCTTCAGGAGTAGCATCAGTAGAGATAGCCTGCTCTACACTCTGGGTGATTTCTGAAATCCATAGCTGAGCTGCATCTATATATTCAGAGACACTAGGAGATGTTATAGTTATATAGATTTCACTACCTTCATTTCCTATATTTACTTTCTTCTTACTCAGAGACTTTAGTTCTTCTTTATATCTAAGCACAGATGCTCTGTCTTTGATATTAGATTGCCTACTGGACATATGAGTCTTTTGCCAATCAGTAAGCACTGAATTATCTACCCACAACAGCTTAGGTAGATTCAGTCTTTCTTCTACAACATGCTGACACTTATCTGGATTGTCCGTACATGCTCTCTGATATTGGAATCCATTAGGATAAATAGTACAGATGAATCCCCACAGTAAAGGATATATGTCCTGCGAAGATATTACAGACTTTAATTGCTCTGGAGAGATTTCGTTAGTCTTAGCTGTATAATCGAATACGTGAGCTAATGCGAAATCTACCAGCCTGTCTGCTGTATATCCAACAATATTAGAGTATGCCAGGCCGTATGAATATCGACCTAATATATTTTTATCCACCATCAAGATTCTATTCAGCTCTATTAGCTCTGCATCCGTAGGCGGTTTGAATGTAATCCACATGCCAGTATGCCATAGAGGTACCTGAAATAGAGTACCTAAACCTAAGTGAGTGACCACTCTCAATACTGCAGACTCACCCTTAATAGTCTGGTTTTCGATAGCTTTCAGTCTGGGAGACGATGGAGATAGCTTAATACCATTCACATCTACATCTTGAGTAAAGGCTGATTCATCTGAATTGATGGTATCACTGAACATGTTGTTATATGGAGCCATACTCAAAGACTTACGCAAAACATTTAGCCATTTTCTGCTCTCTGGATTATCTCCTATATTTATATTAGGTAGACTTTCCAGCTGAGACTTTACTTCATCATCGTAGTTACCTGGCAGGCCGTAAATTTCCTCAACGCCATTCCATGATTTAGGGACATAGCTGTAGGCATACTTCATCGTAGCCTTTTTAGTTGTTCTATTTTTATAAATATTTGTAGGAGTGCTACTTCCAGAGACACTATCGTCCTCATTATGTAACTCACCGGTAGAATCAACAGGCTCTTTACTTACAGTGTAATCACTTCCATTATCTTGACTTATTTCCGTGTTATCAGAAGAAGTAATCGCGGCATCACCAGGCATTCCGTTATCTAGGATATTGAATACTTCATCGTTATTATCAACCATTTGTTTTTTCCTCATCAGTAGGATCTTCTGTAACTTCACCAGAAGCACCATCTGTAATTTTATCGATCTTTTCGTTAACTATCATCATTTGTTCGGTGAGCACTAAAAGAGGCTCTGATGTAACAGCTCTGAATCGTTCATTAAAATTAACATAGTCCAAAGCTATATTGATCGAAAGGGCGTGAGCTGAATCGTCCCGAATTAATCCCTTCTTATCTTTATGTCTTTCATGAATAAATGCCAGATCTTTAGAGAATCCATCTAAGTCTTTAGCCAGTCCTTTAATAGCCAAGACTGTCTCATTCATGATCATTTCGCCAGGTATATCACGCATACTGGCAATGTAAGAATTTACACTTTCTGCAATAGAGATTACTCCTTTAGCACATTCCATATAAATGGATTCTAGATCTTCCCATCTTTCTCTAGGTTCTGGTTTCTGTTTAGGCAAAACATCCTTTACAGCTTTCCTTAACTTACCGAGATCATTATGTACTCCAGTATTATCCTTTTCTTCAATTACTTCAACTTCTTTTGCATTTGTCTCAATATTACTGTCTTCCATGACGACCTCTTAAAAAATATAGCTATTGATGATTATCTGATTGTGAAGACACATAGCTTCAGAATATAGTGCTAATGCTTATTTTTTTCTAAGGTATTTATAAAATGGATGAGCTGATTAGAGGGTACATAGATATAAAGTTTGATGGAATAATGCACGATGAGCTTTATAAAGGATTTTCACTATTCTCTAAGTTTAACTACATAGATTATAGTGAAGATTACATCAATCTATTAATGTCTGAGAGCACCCTGTTACCGGATGACATGTATGATATGTTTATTAAGATATTCATACAGCAAGTCAATTACATTATTAATAGCCATTTAATAAATCTCACCACAGATGCTACAGTGCCTGAAATGGTCGAGGTAATGTCGTTTCTATATGAGATACAAGACATTCATGACTTTAATCATCTACACACCATCATAGACTCTTCTAAAGACCCATATGAGGTGCTGGCCTTAATGATTAATGACTACGGGTCAATAGAGACTAGTAGAGCTATGCAGATCTTGGATGATATAGATCCTATCTTCTATAATAAGCTAACTAAGTATATTATAGAAAAGGCTACATATAGCGAAGATACCTTACCTAGATTCTCTGAAGTGGGAAAAAGAATAGTCGAGAATATGAGAGAATTTATATCATATTTAAAGAATGAAAATATACTAGGTAGAGAACTAATAGACTCAGGCATACTATTGGATCAATCCATGTCCACATATTACACCTATGTAGCTAACATCATTGGGACCATAGAAGAAAAGAGTATTCCGGTCAATATTCTATCACTTCTATATCTGAATATAGACGGTATTAATAATCCTCTACAAGAATATTCAGAAACAGCTCACATATTCATGAGTGATTTAGATACAATTTCTAAAGTCAAAAATGAAATAGCGAATATAGTGTCTGATTACAACTCTTTCCTAAAGGCTAAACATGAACAGAATAGAGTTTCTCAAAACAGCAATACGTAACGGTAAATTACATACTAAGAAGTGGATTATATCAGCTTTCACTTTGGTCGATAATGTAAATATGGATATGGCATCTAAAACTCCATATGACATAATCTATAATGGAATTACATATTCATACGTTGATAGTACTGGAAATATAGTTCCAATTACAGACTCACCAAAAGGAGAACCTCTGTTTCGTTTCTTGGAAAATATAGATATAGATAGTAGCTGGGCTGTAAATATAGATAAACCAATTAAAACTATAGTCGGTAATTTACTTTTCAATGCCATATGTATAGTTCCGTCCTTTGGAAAGAACATATCATTCATTACAGGTAAAGTATCTGTGTCTAATATAGAGAATATGATATCTCCGGTACTTCTATCTGATCCAGAAGACAATAATTTCATATCGAGCAACATATATGTCAGAGACTACGTGAGGTTTGTAGATAGCTTAGGATATATATCTGGTCTAGCTAATATAACTGTAGTATCTGCAACTATAAAGAATATTCAGATAGCTCCAGGATTAGATGAATATAAGTCCAAGCTATTGAAAGAGTATGGTGGAAATATTAAAGACACTAGTACCTTTATTGATTTTGAAAAAAAGCTAACAGACTATGACGACGCATACATGAAGGATGATCCATCTACACGATCGTTTATGACGGGTAAAGTCAAAAATATTGCCAGAAAGAAAATGTACTTAACTTTTGGTAAAGAGAGAACTTTCGAGAAAGAAGAAAACTCTATACCCGTTATTAATAGCTTGCATCAAGGATGGCCAAAAGAGAAGAAGCAGTTTACAGAGCTGATGAATATCACTAGAGCTGGATCGTTCTCTAGAGGAGCAGAAACAGTTAAAGGCGGTGTGTCGGCAAAGATACTGCTGAGGACTATTAGTAATTTTAAAATAGCTCCAGGAGACTGTAAGACTAAGCTGGGAATTCACATGAAATATAACTCTAATAATATAAATAATTTAGCACAGAGATATATCTTAAAGGGAGACAAACCAGTCTTAGTAGCTAGTAATGAAGAGGCTAAGGAGTATGTCGGCAAAGACATATTAGTCCGATCTCCAATGTATTGTAAACTGGAAGGCGACAATATCTGTGAAATATGTGCTGGTAAGAGACTGTCGGCTAACCCAACTGGTCTGTCAGTACCTGTGACGGAAGTGTCCGCTATATTCCTATTGTCTTTCATGAAGGCCATGCATGGTAAAGTATTATCTGAATCTAAAATGGACCTGAATGAAGTGTTTTCTTAAAAAGGTTTATGATGGAAGAAAAAAAGTACGACAGGCCCTATGATCCTAATTACAAGGATAGATTCAAAAATAAACCCTTTAATAAATTCGTAAAGAAAGAGAAAGAACCTGAGGTAGCTGAGCTCTATAGGACTGTTGGTATCTTTGCTAACGATGATATCTCTGAAAAGGGAAAATCTAGAGCTGAAGAAGCAGCTAAGCTATTGGAAGAGAATAAATTCACTCTCAGAACGGATACAGTTAACTCTCTGTCTAATATCTTCGAGAGCATCATTACCAGGAAAGAAATATATTTGCCATGGAAGGGTTTTAAGGACCTACAAAGCAAATACTATTTCAGCAGTGATGTGAGTAAAGAAGTAGCTGGTATGTTCCATGGATCGTTCGAGAATATGAAGGATACGGTAAAAGCGTTCCTGTCTAGAAATACCAGAATAATACTTGGAAATACTATGAAAAGTAATGTCTCTATTTTGATAGTCTGGTCTGCAGACGGAATAGAGAACAAAAATAACAAGACTCCTAAAACTGGGTATATATTACACCCTATAAATATTGCCTCTAAATTGAACATACCTATATTTAATCTAGAGAATGATGATGCGATGCAAAGATTAAAATCTTTCTTAAACACTTAAAAGGAATTCTAAAATGACAGACGAAACAAATGCCGACAGCGTCGTGGAAACTGAAGCTGCTAACGAAGATACACAAGCCAGTACGGCAGTAGATGCGGCTAAAACGGTTACTGAAGCTACTGTCGATCCAGCTCCTGCCCAGGATCCTACTACGACACCAGATCCTGTACCTGCTCCTGAACCTGCTCCTGAACCGGCTCCGTCTCCTGAGCCAGCTCCAGTTCAAGAAGCTGTTGTAATTCCAGAAGAGCCCTTGGAAGCAGTAAAAGAAACTATTGTAGAAAAGATTTCTGATGTATTTACAGACGTGGAAAAAGTTTTCAAGAAAGACGCTGCTAGTGAAATTACTGGATTCCAGGCACTAGTGAGTGATCTTAATAATGCTGGAACACTGACACAGAAAGAAATCATTCGTGTATTTGATGATTATGTCAAACACATGGATGTCAATAAGCCTATGGATGCTGAACGCGGCATTAAATACCAAGTCAATCTCTGGAAGTCTATTTTGATTGTGCTTACAAAAGCACCTCGAGAAGAATTCAAGAGTGGTTGGAATTTGATCCTCAATTACTTTAACACATTCCGTGATACGGTTTTCAGTGAGGCCTATATACATCGGTTTGCAGCCCACTGGAATATCTCTACTGTGGAGCTAAAGATGTTCCAGGCCATTATCAATCTGCTGCATCTCACATGTAATCCGAACACACGTCAGGTAGGTCTGAAGCAAGTAGATATGGAAAAGACACTATCCACTGGTTTCAATGACGAAGCCAGGCAGCGCATTATGAGTTTTTACCAGTAAGGCAAACACATTCCACATACAGCCTTAAAAAAGCTGTATGTGTTTTTTCACGAATATATGAGGGGATATTAAATGCCATCAGCACTATTGAAGTCATATGCCAAAGAAGCCAACGTTTCTATAGAGAAGGCAGAAGAATGCTGGGAACAAGGTAAGAAAGCTGCCGATGCTATGTATGGTAAGGCAGAAAAGGATGGAAAATACTGGTCTATAGTTAACTTTAGGACCAGAGAATGCCTTGGTCTACCTAGATATCCTGAAAAAAAGAAAGGAAAATAATTATGTCTAACTTTAGAATATTAGGAGAGAAAGCTCTAGAAAGTACAATGTCAGAAACAGTACCTATAGAGGAGAATGAAGACTCGGAAGAAACTCTAATCATTGATAGTAGTGAAGATATGAATGAGGCTTTAGAAGAGCTACAGTATTGTGAGGAAAGCCTCGCGTCAGTTCTCAAAATAGCTAAATCAGCTATTAAAGACAATACAATGTCTAAAGAGTCTGCTTCGGTAATGTTAACTGCAATAGGTATCTATAATAAGCGTCTCGGTATAAAGGCACTAGAGGAGATTCCGTCTCTTGAATCTCTATCCGGACTACATACTAAAAAGATAGCATTAGAAATAGCGGTTGAAAAGATCGAGACTTCTTTAAGTATTTTAAATAAACATAGATCCAGTCTTAATAAAAAGTTAAACAGCAACCATGATTAAAGAAGCACACAGAGATATACCAGGGCCGATATCGGCCCTGGTATATTGCTCGGCTATATGCTTTTTTTAAACTCGTCAAGTAAATCATCTAGTTTTGGAAATCCGAACATAGTGACGGCGTATTCAACTGAGTTAACAGGACCAGATAGTAGATTTATATTCTGTGTGCGGAATATGTGTTCAGGAATACCTTCTATGCTACTCAGCTCCTTAACTGTAGTGGCTTTAGACACGTTACATCCAATAGTCGCACTGGGATAAGCAGATGTGCAGTCGGAATCAAAACAATACCCGCGCATCAAAGTTTTTAGGTTTGGATCATCACTGATTACTTTTAACCCAGACTCTACTACGAGGTGAGTCTGTAAGGTAGCGATCCAGTTTTTAAGACTAAGCACCTCTAGCTTAGTAGTCTCTTCACCTTCTTCCACACCTTCTTCATCAGTTAACTCGTCATCTATTTCCATATACGGAGTAGACCCACTAGCAGATATTATCATATTGTTTTCTATACAATAGAAATGTAGAGCGTCGTGAATCTTTCTAGGATTGGATGTAAACTTCTCAAAGTCAGTTACACCAGCGAATGAAGACATTGTGTGTGACATGTCTTTATTTTTCTTATCTAACTGCAGAATAGACATACAGTCGAATGCGTTATATACTGCATATTCTGGCTTATGATTAGCCTGCATAAACTCATGCCATCTTAATCCACTATATGCATCAGCTACAGTAAACTTTAGCTTAGTTATAGATAGTTCTTTTTTCAGAATGCTATCTAGACTATAGCTAGGTTCTTCTGGATTAGGAGGAGTTCTCAAATGCTTATATACACACATTGCATCTATGACATAAAAGCTAGCCGTCAGAATTAATGTATGCCACTGAGACGATGGATTAATAGGAGTAACTTTACCAGATGCAGTTACTTTTTTCTTTTTACCTTCTTTATAAAAACACCTCCTGTATTCTCTAGGGACTCTAGGATCACAAAGAATGTCTTCGGGATTTTCTCCAGCCATTTCTATAGCTTTAATAGTCCTAGGAATATCAAAATCCATATTCCAGATAGCTAAAAAGTCAGGCATCCAGCTGTGTGCTTTACTAAAGATGGCTTTAATTACTTCCAGAGGAGACTTAACTACTTTAAACTCAAATATGGTAGTAGCTATATAGTCCTTCAGGTATTTATTGAAAGCTTCAGTTACCACTATCTCAGGAGTGCTGAATCCAGAAAAGAAAGCCTCGGTTCCAACTGTAAATACTCTATCATCAAAAGCTATAGTGGCTAGAATTATCTCTTCGGTACCATTTATAACATCAGTTTCTATGTCATAGATAGCCACACTACATCCGGATTTTACATTTGGATATTTAGTTAGATATTCTTTTTTAATCAATGCCGAAGATGTAATATCTGTACCATATAAGTAAGGAGACGAACTCAGATCACGCATTGAGTCTTTGACCCATCTTTTACCTAGAGCATTAGCTACTTTAAACTTTAGTTCACTCTGAGTACATCTATACTCTAATAGCTTATCCACATCCTCCCATTCCTTCTTATCTTTATGATTTTGGAAAGATGGTTTTGTAACCCAGAATGGTCTTTGATAATTCTTGATTAGCCTGACAGTTGGTTTTATTGTACCGTCAGAATAATGTACCGCTTCCTTAACTAAGTGCACGTCAGCTATATCTGGATTCCTAGTAGGGACATGCACTACAAATCTGCACTCTACACCTACAATATCGCTATTAGCCATAGAAAAAACCTTTCAACTTTGTCCATCTCATGATGGGCATTGCTATTTTTTTAAAAGGATTACTAAAATGCACGGGTTTAAACTGCTCCCCAGACGTAAAAATAGAATATCTCTGGAGACTATAGATTTTCAGAAAGATAATTTTGGTAATGAAATCGAAGCTATTTTGGCTGAAATCAGAACCGGCATTACAAACAAAGAATTTAATTCTAATAAAGCTATATTCGAGTCTAAATTAGTCAAGCAATTAGATAGCTTGATTAATAAAAGAACTGGGCTCAAAGTAAAGTTTGAGCCTTCGTTTAATTGTCCTGGCGCTATATTAGTCATGCCCATTAATGACCATAGTATTCTTTTACCAGAAGACTTTAGGGGCCATGATTTAATACGTAAGACAAAAGAAGCTATAGATACAAAGAACAATGAGGTAGGTTACATAGATCTGAAAAAAGCTAAAGTATCTGGTATATTCTCCAAATACACGCACTCTATCTATATGGACTTTTACTTCAACATGACTACTATCGGTCTATCTCCTGGCGAGGTAGCAGCTATAGTACTTCATGAGGTCGGTCACGCATTTAGCTGGTATGAGTATTCTAATAGACTAGAGTCTACTAACCAAGTAATGCAAAATGTCCTAGAAGAATTAGGTAAGAAAGATAAGAACTTAGAGTACGTTTATAGAGAACTAGAAGACGGACTCAGTATGTCTAAAGAAGAAATAGACTCATTGCTAGCTAGCGAGAGCAGCGTTATTTTTGGATATAAGTTCTTCACAGCTGTGACTAATAAAGTTGTTTCTCAGTTGCCTAACGATAAGTATGATGAAACTTCTTCCGAGCAGTTAGCTGACCAATTCTGTAATAGGTTTGGATATGGTAGAGAGTTAGTCTCTGGATTAGCTAAAATTAATAAAGAACATGGCGGTGAAATGAGTAGTGCTGCAGAGTATGGTAGCTTTTTGAAAACAGTATTTTTGACTATGCTTATAGCAAGCTTCTTTTCTGCCTTATTTTCATCAGGCGGATTGATAGCCGCTATATTAAGTACTGTTATTATTCCGACCTCTATGGTTGTGGGAGTTATACTTAACCCAGCCGCCCTTTTATTCACTCTTGCATATATGTTCATTATTTTGATTTTAACCAAAGTCACTATTAGAGTTATTTCTAATAACCATCATACATCTTACGACGAGTTGGTAGATAGGTATAAGCGTATACGTTCAGATATGATATCTTTACTTAAAAATGTGGCCTTGACTGATAAAGACAGAGACACAGTAATCTTCAGTATAGATTCCATAGATAAGATGATTGAGTATGGTAAAGAACATAAGAATACCATAATTAAAATATCTGAAAGTATTGCGGATGTGTTCAATTATAAAGACAAAGCAGATATTAAAATTCAACAACTACTTGAAGAACTTGCAGCTAATGACTTGTTCTTGAAGTCAGCCAAACTTAAATCAGTAATTGCTTGAAAAGAGGAAGAACGAAATGATAGGTCTAACAAGATTTAATAAAGACGTGAGTAGCTTTATTGTACAGTGTAACAATAATGGTTCTGGTAATACAAAGGAATTCACAATATCTCTAGGTAAATTACTGGCTGATAAAGCAAGTATCCCTACTAGTCCTGTTGAAGACATTCGGTCTTTTCTGAATACAGAAAAACTGGAAATCTATAATATTCTATCCAGAATCAATGAAACCATAATTATCGACATAGAAAACATAGTCGATATTTTCGAATCGTTCTATCGTACCAGATATGATCTTATTTATGGATATAAGAGAGTATCGTTCAGAGGTGAAGAAACAGCTATAATAGATTTCTTTGGTCTAAACAAACATATCAGCATGAACACTTTAGAAACTATAAAGAGCTGTGGTGTTAAGATAGCTTATTATTATAATGAGCTATCGAAACTGAAAGAAAATCTAGACGAATTATTGGCTGAGAGTTCGCTATGAGCGATTTAGACGACGATCTCATTATCAATCCACTGCATACATCAAATATAAAAGTAAATAAAGAGTTTGTAGTGGATGGTGATGTGCCTATTGCTGGAGGTATACAGCCAGAGATAAGCACAGTGAATAATGGACCTCTAGGTGATAACATCCCTGGACAGTTACCAGACTTCGATGCTAAGTTCAAAATCATTAACGAGAATAAGACAAAGATATTGTCGTTTAAAGATATAGAACAGCAATTGATTAATGGTAGGTCTATAGGTCAAGAGACAGCTAGATATATAGAACAAGAGTGTGGAAACTTCCTGAAGAATTCAGAAGGATATAGAAATATAGGCTTAGAGGGTTTTTTACTAGGGTCTTTTACTAAAGAGCCTTCTAGTATTAATTTCAATAAGACATTGAGCTATATGCAGTCTAGAATATCGATGGAAGAGACAGATATCATAACCAACACCACAGACGTGATATGCGGTTATGTAGAGTCTACTCTGAAAGAAATAGATACTTTCAATGAAGACGGACTATATAAGCTGATTAGATCTGTTAAATCTATAGCCAACAATAATATAAATAAGTTATCTGAGCTAATGGAAGCCAAAGACTTTGTTATAATGATCGATAAAGATTCTTATAACTTAGCTAGGATAGACTTAACAACATCAAATATGTCTGAGGTATTGGCAGCGGTAAATACTAACTCCATGCTATATAACGATGAAGCTGTAGACTTAGTTAATAGACTATTCTCTATGTCCCAGTTAATTCAGAAAAGATCTCTATCTGCACTTCTTCTATATCTGAAAAACCATAAGAGCGATACTGAGTTTTATGATTTAGTAAATAATAACCCAGCCATGTTTTTCTCAGCAGAAGAAAGAGTAATTACATACGTAGATCTTGTCAATATATTCGTCAGTGAAGAAATTGACTTGCCGTCTATGATAGAACACCTATATAAAGATATTTACGCTACTCCAGGAGCAGACACGACAGTATTCAGATGGAACCCACTTGTCTTACGTGCAGCCATTAGAATCTTCAACGAAGACGATAATGCTAAAAAGATAAACTGGATAGATGAGAATATAGATACATTTAAGAACTCAGTAGAATATTTACATACATTAGACATGCTAAGACCTTTATTAGCTGGTCTGACTTTAGAGATCTCTGAAATTCTAAAAGAAGACTGACATACTACAGCCGGGTAGCGATACCCGGCTGTAGTGTCGCTCAGTTATTGTTAAACTCTATATAGTTTATAGTCACGTCTTCAGTGACTGTGATCGTACTATCCTCCTGGATAGATAATATCTTTTTAAGAGATAGAGACTCATTATTATTAGGTATTGTAACAGCAGTATAGTTATTAGAACCTCCTAAACCGCTAACATTGAAGCTGATTACAGAGGATCCGTAAACCGATGCTAACTGTTCTTCTATATTACTAATACTGACTAAACTATTTTGTAGAGCAGTATTTATAGTCTGTATGGTATTTAAGTTGAGTTGATCTCTTAAAGTGGAGTTATTATACACACTGCTAGATACATATAGATTAACTGTGAAAGATTGAGCCGCAGCTAAAGATACTGTAGTCTGATTATCAGTCATAGCAGATATAGTAGTGGCAGATTTCTGTGGGTAGAAGTACACCTCTGTTATTTCTAACAAGTCTCCTTGTAATCCAGCTAGAGTCTGTGTTATCCAGGTATCTAAAACAGATCTAAGTTCTGTCTTATATGAGATATAAGCAGGATCAGTAGCAAAATAATACTTGCCATCAACCAGCAATAAATCGCAAGAATACTGTACATTCACCGAGGTATTCAATACTGGATTGCCATTAGCGTCTAGCACTGGATCTCCGGCCATATGTAGATATGTAGGATTGCCATTAGCATCTAAGATAGGTGATCCAGCAGCATGTAGTAGCGTGTACGTAACTGTGTTAGTTGCGGTATCTACAGTGAATATTGAGTTAGTCACTGGGTCCACAGCGTAAACATTATTCGCATATGTAGCTGGTATATTTTCAGGATATGTTTGATATGAGTTACCTATATTGTTTACTAAAGATCTAGTCCAGAGATTCTCTAAAGGTAATCCTAGAGTAACATTTACCTGCTCTTGGGTAATACCAGCAGCATTAGGTGGTAGTAGAAACTTACCAAGTATAGAATCTAGTTTAGACTTAGTATACCCAACAGGTATGCTAGTAGTTGTATAAATTATGTTGAATATTCCGGACAGAGGACACATCACATCAATGTAGTTATTGTTAAACATATTGAAGTTAACAATACTGATATTATTGTTAGAGTCCAGGAAGTAGTTTGTGACTAAATTAAACTGAAAGATTCTTTCATTAGCAGCTGTTTTACCTACTAATACACCATTGGTGTAAGCATAGTTAGTTTCTCCTTCAGGTATGAATGCTAGCTGTACTTGCACGTAGCTGTCATTCAGATTCTGATAGAATTGACCAGACGCAGTGGTTATAGTGATTTGATAACCAGTAGTTGTTTTAGCAATCTGTATATTTCCGGTATTCACAGACAGCTGTAGTGACTGATTTTGATACAGAAAATTAATTAAACCTACTGTTGGGCTATCTAAATCGTAAGCTCTTAAATTAAACTCAACATCACTATAGTCTAATACATAGTAAAATGGATTGTATAGAAAATTACTATTATTTACTGTGTCTATAAGTGATAGCGCCGGAGCATTATTCAGAGCTATAGTTTCTGCTTCACTACATATCGATAGTATGCCATTATTCTCCACGAATAAAGTGTTGGACATAATGGTGCTTTGCGTGGTATTATTCACTATTTGACTGCTGCTCTGTAATTCAGATAGTGTAGTTAACCACGTATCCATAGACAGTGATGCTGGAGTTATAAGTGTTGGATTAATAGGAGCAGGTAACAAGCTAGTAGCCTGAAATATCCTGTTCGTTATATAGTCTACATTTTTAACTATATTAAAACCTAGCAGATTAGCTTGGTCTGCTATTTGGTTATTTGTTATGGGGATATTTCTTGGCCCCATTGTGTTATTAATTACTTGTTCTCTCAAAGCTGTGAATGATAGTCCATTACTACCTCCCTGTACTAACTCAGCACTATAGGTATAATAATTTATAGATGGTAAGACTGTAGTGTATTCAGTCAAATCGTTAACTGGGTCTGTTGAATATAAATTAGTACTGAATGCAGACAGAGCATAGTTATTTAGATTAACAGTTATCTGTCCATTAGTCGTATAAAAATCCACTCTCAGAGTACCAGACACCAAACCACTATCTACATAGATAGGAGGCAGGAATATATTTAATAAACTATTTGTAGCGTCTACAGATATTGCCAGCGTAGGTGTTAAAGGATCATACACCTGTTCCGTATATGTAGTTTCCATTTCAATCCATTGACCATTACTAGAGCTATTCTGATAATATGCTCTAGTGTAATAATAGTTATTGGTATATGGAATAGACTGCTGCAATATACTAGACGCCTGGATTGGAAATGAGGCTGTATTCAAGTTAAACTGTAATACAGGAATTGTGAATGACAGCCATTGTGTGCCGGCAGAATCAGCTATTACAGAATAATTTATGTTGTTTGTGGACAGTTCTTGTAGAGGAGATACAATTGTGGTATCGTATATAATCTCAATAGTCTTATTATAGTACTGTCGAATTTCTATCGGATATGATATACTAAATACTAGACCATTTACTGTGAACATTGTGTTTCTTGGAATCACTGCTTTCTTACACTGTTGTGACGGACTGTCTATTAGACCACCTAATAATTGAGTTAGGTTTATCATCCATGTAAAGTCAGTGCTGGAAGGACTAGAAAATATGTTCAGATAGTCTAGATCAGACATATGTAGGTATAGGTCATCGAAAGTCTGTGCTAGAGACGGATATTGCTTGTTCAGATTAATCAATGACTCTTGCATAGCTGCTGCTGTATTCACACAGCTAGCCTCTAGTAAAAATACAAATGGATTTGTAGGATCCACTACATCTGCCTGTCCTTGAGTATATTGAAATAGATTATCTAGAATCACTCTCTGGATAGCTGATGGATTGTATTTATACTGAGTTATCTGTGACATCAATGCACTTACAGGTATTGGTGTGTAGTTAACTAAATTCGGCATTTCTAGATTCCTTTAAACTGAGTATTCTGTAAGTCAGCGACATTGGGTTCTAGCCCACTACTGTATATCATGTTTAGTTTATTGTTGAACAAATCTGCAGGCACGTACCACTCTAACTCATATGTATCCGGATTAATTCTAGGATATCCTCTATTGTTAAAGTAAGCTAGTAGGTTCTTATTCACCTTTATCATAGAGTTGTTTCTGTTTATATCTGACATGCCTTGATTGAATATAATTACCGTGCTATTAAATTCATTTATCAATATATCGTCTTGATAAGTCACTCCGTTACATCTAAATCTAATAGTGAAGTCTTTGTTCTGATCGTTATATGGCTTGTCTTTATCGTAGTCAAAGAATCCACCCATAGGCACACTTATCGGAAATGATGCTCCTGTAGCGGCTATCTTCTTGACATATGTTCTAGTCTGATCCAATACTAGTCTATATATTCTTGTATTATAGTCTAATTCATTCTCTATTATGAAATCGGGATATGGAACCATATATCCTTCGAACACCATAGACTGATACCACAACCATACATAGAACAAATAGATTATTGGATCACCTCTGGTATTTCTGAATGTGGCGTCTAGATCAAAACTCTCGAAATATTTTGTGCTACCATCTACTTGAGAAAATGCTTGGTTGTATAGTCCCGCAGCTGTGGTAAATGTAGGGGATACAATATCAGGCCATCCAGATATAGAATTTATGTTATTCGACAATATAGGTATGAATGCCATTAATGGATCTACTACCGGGCAGGATATAGGCTGTACGCTATATGTTCCAAAGCTAGCTCCCGATACATTATAGCCAGCCATCAGTCTAGGATCTAGAGTGGTTCTGACTACTCGCTGCATGCTGGCATCAATTTCAGTCAGCAAAGAGTATAATTGCCTAACATTACGGATATTATCTGATTGGAGATTTAACTGTGGTCTGGTAAAGAATGTTAAACCATACAGGTCAAAATTGCTAGATACCATATTTGGTATCTGTCTATGATTGACTCCGTATATATTGTTTCCAAGAGCTTTATTAACAGACCCAATAGGCATTTGCTGAAAATAGTCATCTAGGCTAAACGGAACTATTGGCGATGTCATTCTTTATTCCTTATAATTCATTACCGGAGTGGCAAAATGGTTGAATCATTAATTCAAATGATGGCTAATATAGGTAAATTTGTAGGACTGGTTAAGAAAACTGGTTCCTATTACCAGACATCATCCTTGGCAGATGCCACTAAGATAACTAGAGTAGAGCCAATTCTGGTGATATCTAGAGACATGGTGAATTCTGAATATCTGTCGGATATTACTAAGTCACTAGTAAATATCTTTTCTGCCTATTTTCTACAGGCATTTAATTTGACTTCCGGAGTTAATAGCGTCCGAGTAGTTAAGACTCTCGACCGTCTTAATCCGGATAGAGACGCTTCAGGTTTCTTGATTGCTAATGAATCTCTGTCAGATCATGCCACTATGGCTGCTCCGTTCTATCAGTATAGATTACCTGCTCCTGATGGTAGTAGAGTCTCTACTGAAGACGATGGTGGCATAATAGACACTATTCTCAGTATGGATAGGCGGGAACAAGTAAATGGTCAGACAAAGGCTGCATTAATTAAAGACCAGCAGAAAGAACTAGGAGAGATTAGTAACTTGGCAGTAGGCAAGCTACTTACTGTTTCTTTTAATAATGGTGAAGAAAAAGGAGTGCTTGAGATACCAATCGCTGTTCGCTTGGCTCCAGTAATGCTGTCTAATCTAGCTATTACCAAGATTCTAGCTATGAAGACTGAAGACAACACATTTATAGAGAGATACCATTCATGGAGATCCGGTAGAATTAGCTTCATTCGTGATTTAGTATTCTGTCAGGATTTGATAGACGAGTCTAAAAAGCTGATGATGGACGACACCGAAGGTATCTACAGCGAAATCATTAAGAGAGCTAACAACAGTAAGAAGTATGGCCTATTAACAGCCAATCCGTCTCTGGTCTCGGCTTCTAATCTCTTCATTATAAGTGAAGAGGTAGCTAAAGACATTGAAGAAAAGCTGGGTGGTAAACTATCTAATCCTAAAATAATCAAGAAGGCTTTCGAGAATACATACGCCATGATTATTGTGGTAGTAGACAGAGAATGGGAACGAGTGACTTTCTATACAAGAAATATATCTACGTCTGCTAACTTCAGCATAAAAGAACTCAAGTCCGCTAATAAAGACAAAGGCATTGACGTGATGGATGTCCTTAAGAGCTTCACCCACGGCAACAGCCCTTCCTTCTGATAAGATTAAAATAGGAGTTATGAAATGTTTTTATTAGACTTTATAAAATCTCTCATACCTGCTTTGAGCAAGAGTGAGGTTTTAGAAGATGTACGAGTTACTGAGTCTGAATTAGAGACTACGGTAATTCCTGCAGCCAATCAAGCTGCAGAGAATATTAAGGTTATAAAGCTAAATAGTCAGGATAATAAGAATCTGATAAATGTATTCTTCAGGAACTATAGTTTGTCTAGCAGCTCCAAGAATATATTAGAAGAAATAGCTAACAAGCTACCAGTAGTCCTGCAGAATCTAAAAGAGTCTGAAAGTCTTTTCGATAAAGAAGCAGGTAAGGATATTATAGCTTCTGGAGTAACTAATAGAAAAGCAATTCTATTAAGAGCTATCGAACAGATTTCTTTCATATCTAGATTTACTCTAGATCTAATTTCCGTTCTTTACTATAATGAATGTAAGAATAATGAGTCTGTTGAAAACACAGATGAGATATCTCTACCTAAGGTGACTATAGATAGAGTTACTAAAAATTTAGCAGTCTATGCAACTTTACTATCTGTCTATGGTGATAAGAAATTCACTATTGAAAAGAGACTGACTGATCTTCCTGATGTTGTTTTAAATGACTCAACAGCTTCAGCAGTTCTTAGTGTGTACGGAGACAATAAGCTTGATCCTATCGGTACTCCGTTAGTGCTAGGATTTGAAAATAACCCTATTTACCATGTGCGTCTGGTTATAGCTGAATGGCAAGCTAATAGATACAAGAGTATGCGTGATAAGAAGAAGATGCTAGAGCTACGTTTAATGCATCTAAAACTGCTTGATGATAAGAAATCTGATCCTAAACTAGAAAAAGAGATTTCATACATCCAGTCGCGTATAGATAGTATCGAATATAGCATGGCCAAAATGGAAAAGGATGTATCGTGATTACTAGAGAAAACGTACTCCAGTCTGGCTTTATCACTCCAGAGAACGTCAATCTAGTGCGCCCTTCAGATAAAGAGTCTGATCTAGAATTTGATGCATATATTCTAAATAAGCCATATCAGTCTTCCGATAATATATACTACTATCATAGACAAGTAGATTCTTTATATTCTGAATATAAGAATAATCAAAAGCTATCTTTGGATTTTGATTTCAGAGAGAAGACTATAATGGCTGTGATGGATGCTATTGGTAGCCCAACACTAATGCAGTGGGTAGATATGCAGAATAAGAATCCTAGGCTATCTAAGATGCATGGAATGTTTCTTGAAGACATGTTAAACTTCATAGCTGGAAAGAGACGCTCTGTGCAGGCTGAATCCTGGGAACTACTGATAGATAAAAACAATACATATGACAAAAAGACATTTGAGAAAATTGATGTTCGGAAATACTTTTCTATGAAACCAGAACTAGGTAAGATACAGATTAATCTATCTGCTACATTATCAAGCTGGTTAAGTCAGCCTATGGGATTTTCAGATATGATAGTCTGTATGGGTATAGTATTTGGAAAGCAAGAAGGTAATAAAAGCGTTTCTTAATGCGGATGCTTCCGCTGCTGACTGCCTGGGTCTTCAGGCAGTCAGTTTTTGCTGTGTATCCTATGAGTTTTTTTAAAAAAGAGGTTAAAATGCCTAAGAAATTCTTTAGTTCTATGGAAGAACTAGAAGTAGAAAAAGTTTATGATGAAGAGCATACCTCTAATAATAGCTCTGAAACAGATGACATGGAAACCATAATAAAAAACAATATTGATGATTCTAAAAAAGAAGACATGGATGTAGATCAAAACACGCCGGACGCAGATGACAGTGCTACTGAGGACGATATCTCTAGGGCCATGGAATCCTACCATGAAGCAATACAAGTATCTATGGCCATAGAAGACTTATCTGTAGCTTCTGAAGAAATACCAGAATTCATAACCAATGGAGCTAAGGTAGCCGGAAACGTAGCCTTGGACGCTGCAGTATTCCTTAAAGACATTGGATTCAAATACGCCCCCCCTTTAATTAAGGCAGTTGGTAAAGCTACTTTATTTTCTATAGAAAAAACTCTTAAAGGTTTATTCTACGGAACCAAAGCTTTAATTAGAATATCAGAAAAAAGCATACATTCGTATAAGTCTTTTGATTCTAAAGGTGAGAAACTTAAAAAGTCTATAGCTTTACTGAAAGCCGCTAAAAAGACGACAGTTACAACCGGTAAGAAATATGCTAAAGAAAAAACCATAGCAAATATGTCTATAGACTCGCATACAAAACCATTAGAAACTATTAAAGTATATAGTGAGTTTATGTCTAAATATGTTCTGGGAGCTTCTGGAAGAATAGACTCTAGTGTAACCAGTATAAAATTGCTAATAGGTAGAGCAGGATATGGCGGAATAAAGCAACCTACCAAATATATTGGAGAGGAAGAAGCTATTGTTGGCTTATCTAAGAGAACAATAAGTGGATATGATCCAGACAGCAATAATGTAGACAGCTATGTTTATCCAAAAGTATTACCTGGAAACACACTATTAATAGCTTATGTGCCTAAAAAAGATTTAGTGGACATGAGTGATGTGTATGATGCATATACAAATAGTCAGATATTCCTAGGTAAGTCTTTTCATGGATCTAATATACCACAGACCATAAATTACATGTCTCTGTCTGAAGTAGAATCTTTACTGAAAGAGATACAATCCATGTGTGCTATGGGTACTCAATATGTGGCTACATTTAAACATATAGAGAAGCAAAGAAACTCGATCAAATACAGTCTTAAAGGACTGCTGAATATATTGGCTAGGAATACAGATAAAGTTAAAATAGATAAAAGTGTAACTGAGGCTATATATCTTAAAAATATGTTCATAGATAAGTGCTTTATAGGCAGTATGCAGGATATTGAATATAATACCAGAATGACTATCAGATCTTATTTAGATTACTGTCAAGATAATCTAATAGAGTTAAGCAAGTCTAAGTAACGTGGATTATTTTTTTTACTGATATTATGGACGCTAAGTAATTAGTGACCCAAACTAGCTAGTTTGATATCGTAACCCTAATTAGGAGTTTCAAATGAGAAGAAGTCGTGGTTTTTTCGCCGTCATGGAAGATGACGCACCCATCGTTGAAGTGAATGTTGACGACGGCGTTCCTGGTGAAGTTGAGCGTGATGTAGCTGAAGTGTCTGATGCTGCTGATGAAGTACAAGGAGATGTGGAAGCTCTGGAAGATGCTATCGATAGCGCTGAAGACATCGAAGCTATCGCTGATGCAGCCGAACAGTCGGTTGAAGAGGGTGAAGGTCTGGATCCCGTGGCTGCTGAAATCGCTGAAGTAGCTGTTGAATCGATTTATCGTCGTCTAGGTGTTCCTAGCCACGTTCGGGCTATGCCTTCGATGGAATCGTTCGGTTCCAAGACTAGCCGTAAGACAGCTACTCGTGTCGCTGTAGAAGGCATGATGGACAAAGTCAAAGAAATCTGGAAGAAAGTTGTTGAATTCTTCAAGAACATCTATAACAAAGTTGTCAGCTTTGTTACTGGCCTGTTTGCTACCTCTGAGTCGCTCATCAAGACTCTGAAGGCCCTGGAAACTAAGGTTAAAGATCTGAAGGGTGTTCCTGAGGAAGATACAGTTGAAGATAAGCGTATCCCTGAAGCTTTCGGTGAATCTGAAGGCTCGTCGATGTTTGAAAAAGCTAAGAAGACTCTAGATGCTCAAGAAACGTGCATGGTGGGAAGCCTTTCCTTGACAAATTCCATCAGTACCGCTATTAAAGACGTTAAGTCTGCAATCGAAAAAACTACAACTGCTGATTTCGCAGTTAAGCAACCCGATGCCGACAAAGAAAAAATGTTCAGTATTGTGAGCGCGCATTTCAAAAATGCCTTCAAAGCTAAAGATGAAGGAAAGAACCTGGTAGCTGGTCCTTACGTATACGGTTATACGTTAACTCTTAGCGAAAATGCTAAGGAAGAAGAACTGGAACTGGAAATCGATAAGGGTAAAAATTCCCGTAGTGAAAAAATAGCTGTTCTTTCCAGAACTGAAATGGAAGAATTGCGTAAATTGGCTTACGCACTGGCCCTAGATGTCACTTCCTCTAAAGGCATGTTCGAAGTTATGAAGCACTCCAGTGAGCATATATCTGGAATAGCTTCTAAAGCTATTGAAGCCATGGATAAGATCGAGAAGAACAAAGAAGGCGAGGCTAAAGAGAACGATAAGGCTACTCGTGAAGCTATCAGTGTGCTGCGTAAGTACCTGGTTCAATTGGGTAATATAAACCTGAAGGTGGCTACTTTCGCTCCTGCCAAGTCTGTCCAGGCTTGCAAAGAAGCTGTTGCTTACATCGCCCTGTCGATGTCGCAATACAAAGAAAGCAAGTAATAGAAAAAGCAGTATAGGCATACCTACCAGGCTTAGGTCTGGTAGGTATGTTTTTTGCTGAGCGCGCTAATCCTTTGAATGTCTAAAAAACAAAGGAATTCATAATGCCTTTCGTGTCTATAACTATACCAGAAACTGTAGAGTCAGTTTCTAGACCTATTATCTATGACGTAATAAAAGAAGTACAGGAAATAACTAAGATAGATAGTAAGGCTAAGATAGTATTTCCTGGAGATACAGGTAAGATGCAGCAAGCTGGATCAGCTATTAATGAAGAGAGCAAAAAGGCTCTATTAGCTGCAGGCAGGTATGTGTATATTGAGGTAGAGGAAGACTATGATCCTCAATATCTAGCATCAACAGCTGTAGCTCTACCGGAACAAATACCAGTCTTCTTAGATAAAGAAATAGATGTGGTGTTCAGGCCTCTATACGCTACGTCTATAGTGACTCTAAAATTTAAATATCAGGCTCCTAGTAGGACTGAAGTACTCAGATGGAGAGATGATATACGGATGAGACTATCTAGAAACAGAGATATTAATCTCCACGACATTACTTATCATTACCTGGTGCCTCCTCCATATCTGCGTCTATTGAAAGATATCTATAATAACAGAGAGAGGCTATTGCAGGACAATCAAACATTTGAGCAGTATGTGACTAGCAATATTACCACTAGAGCTAAAATAGTCACAGACATGACTGGTAAAGATGTTCGCTTAGCTATATCCGAGAAACAGTGCCGCATAGTGGGTATGTTTACATTTGACAGCATTCCAGAAAAAGCTCAGAGAGACGCTGATTTGTCGGTATGGAGTATAGAGTTTGGGTATAAATTTACCTATGAAAAGCCGAATATGATGTCTGCTAGATATCCTATAATTGTCTATAATCAATTACTGCCATCCGAATATATAGCATTCGGAAATACAGAGTACAATATAGACAACATAGAAAAGTCAGCTAGTGTGTCAGTTAAAGCCTTACATCATTTTGAGGCTCCTAAACAAGTCACTGAGAGAATTAATCTTAGGGCTGAATTTAATCTACCCACATATGACGACTTCGTACCTACAGTTAAAGCCACTAGTAGTGTGGGAATATTCAATGCCCTATGTCAGGTAGACGAAACCGATTTAATGACATTAATGAATCTGAATGATATTGGTGATCTATGTGTGGATCCAGATATACTATACTTTATACAGAATAGTGAGGCCCCGTTTTTAGGTGAACTATATCTATCGATATTCAACATATGCTTGTATAGTAACTATGTGCTGAACGAAACAGGTACCTTGGTTTGTTTACCTGACCTAACAATACAGGCTACCAGACCTTTAGATTTACATAAAGCACATAGAGTACGTCTATCTATAATCACGGATTTATCTTTGATAGATCCGGCTTTCTTTAATAGACTGATGAATTATCCTAAAGCTCTATATAAAATCATGATAGCTCTAAATGCAGCTTTACGTAATAATCCTGGGCTACAATCAATTAGAGAGCTGCCATACGTGAACGCAGCTGACTTTAGTCTGCTATACACAGCTATGACTGGTTTCAGATACGTACAAGGAAAGTGTAGTAATACCACACCACCTCCTCCAGACAGCTTAATTACACAGACTCCTGTATCTAATATTTATTCATCTAATCCAGCAGCTACATCTGTAGTAAATGATCCATTTGCTTGCTTAAGAGGGGCTGGCTTAGAATTACTTAGGCAGAATACAGTTAGTATGAAGACTGTAGAAACTAGCCTGCTGCTATCACTTAAAAAGACAAACTGATATTTACTCACTCATACCAGTATAGGTGTGGGTGAGTAGTTTTTTTGCTTGAATTCTAAATCTTTTGACAATAGATAGGAGTATATAGAATGCCTATAGTTTCTCTAAAGCCTGAGTATCAGACGCCCATAATAACTACAGAGCCAAAAATAGAATCTGTAGATTATAAAAGCACTACGGTAGATGCATCTACAACCGCAATATCGTCACTATTAGCTTACGTGGAAGGGTTTCCTTGGACCGTTAACTATTACAGTCAGATTATAACCACGGATAGTGATTTGAAAGAACAAGATATAGGTGAAGCTAATCTATACCAGCAATATAAAAAGATCAAGAATCTAGAACTGAGAGTTAGTGATCCTATTACTGGCACTCAGAATACTGATACAGCTCAAATGACTGTAGGTGGATCTGCTATTATATATCCATTCCTAGTACCTAATGTAGGCGATATGTTTGTAACAGAGGCTGGTTTGGGTCAGATGGGCATATATGTGGTTAAGTCAGTAGAAAGAAAGTCTTTCAACATGACTGCAGTATATTCTATCGAATTTTCTTTAATGGTATTCGTAGATAGGAATAGTCCTAGACTAGTAGACCTAGATACAAAGACAACACAGGAATATGTGTTCGATAAGTCTAGATTAGTAGAAGGGCTAGCTCCTAGCCTACAGACAAAGACTTATGAGCAGATAACTGATCTAAAAGAGCTTTATGAAAAAATAGTTAGATTTTATTTTAAGACATTCTATCTTAAAGAATACGATACGTTGGTCATTCCCTCTCAAGGCACAGGCATCTATGACTCATTTTTAGTAGACTTCATACTGAAGATGGTAGATACATTTGATGCTTATGAAATACGGCTAGTTAGAAACTACGCTACGGATGCAGAACAATTCCTGGCGCAGGATACATTTTGGACAGCTATGCTGAATAGAGATGCTAATATTTTACGGCACTCTAATAACTATATGGCTCTAGTACAGACTAAATTCTTTAACTATAATTCCATGTTTAAAGGATTCAGATATAGTCGTCTAAGCTATGTAGTCTATCCTTCCAATGCTGATTTCTCTATAATTAATCCTAACCAATTAGATTATGTTGGCGACCCATTATTATTGGATTATGGTGTATTTCAGGATAATGTATTTACAGCAGCTCCTTTATTTAAACCAGAAGCACTACATACACTGGTAGAAGCCAAAACGCAAGGCGGTATGTTGTCTGATATATTAACAAACACAACTATAGTAGGGAATACAAATATCCCTATTATTAATCCGATACTGGATAATAAGACATACATACTTAGCAGTAACTTTTATTCGCAGACTGGCGGACAGACTTTATTAGAGTCACTGGTGTCTGATTATATAAATAGAAAGCAGATTAATGTATCTAATCTGTTAACATGCATTAAGCCGTATAGATCGTGGGGTAGATTGGAGCAGTTCTATTACTTACCTATGCTGATAGCTATTATAAAAACAGCAATAATTGAGGCGTATTAAAATGGATAGTAGAGGACATAAGAACAACGTTGATACTACAGCTGGGATATGGGATATTCTTTATAAAGTAAGAATGCCATATTTACAGACTACTAGCGTCGAATACATTAAGATGTTTGGAATGCCTAGCTCTGGCGATAAGAATGTAGATAAAGAAATGGCTAACCAGTGGATAACTACATATCAGTCTATAGCTTCACTGACTGAGCATTATGCCAATGGCGTAAATATTAAAGTAGTAGACCCATCTGACCCAAAGAGAATGTACGATGCAATAGCGGCCCATTTAGAGGCCTGGAAAGATCAAATACGATATGGTATCAATATCGGTAATGCTCCTATAGAAGATCTCATAAAGTTAGATGAGTTTGCTAATGCTGTTTATGAACATGCTAAATACCATATGCGTCCTAGCGATGGTGATACTATGTTCGCAAAAGAAATGTCTAAGCTAAATCCATTTAGCGGTAGTGACTTTTTCAGAGGAAATAGGTCTCCCATGGATAGACATAATGGCACTAGTTCATTCTTTGAAGATTATAGGTATAGTTCACCGCAAGAAGCTCCTGAAAGAGAATCTCTTGGAGACTTTTTAAAGAGTTCACTAAATACGACATCAAGATTCAGGAGCTAATATGGCTATAAGTATAGAGAAGAGCTCTATGTGGAAAGATATCTCAGCTGTACTTAACTCCAATTATAACTATACACATATAGTTTATCAAGGAGTTATACATACCGAGTTAGAAGACTATCCTGTACTGGCTATCACTACTATAGATATTGTTAGAGATTATCTAAAGAATATTGGAGACCATATAAATATAATCTTCATTCTTTCTATGGGAGATTATGCAGTTAGATTCTATCCATTCAAAAATAATCTAGAGATGACTCTGACTCTTTCATATAGTCCTAATAATAATAACCCAACCAGAATACCTCCGAAGCCATTAAAGCAGAGGTATAAGCTAGTATTCTTACCAGATAACAACCTACATTTAGATACTAGTGATGCGTCTATGATGGATAAACAGACATTAGATCTACTAGAGCCCGTTACAGTCAGAGCTCAGCTGTTGGATCGTGCTCTAGAGCCTCTACGTATAAAGATGACGTCTGGAATCTACCCAAATATAAAACAAGAGACTCTATTAAGATCTGTATTGGGTCAGCAAAGTAATCTAATACTAGTGGACGGAAAGCCATGCCTGGATGCTATAGATATATTTCCTCCAGACAATACAGACCTTCAATACCACATAGTCATTCCAAGCAACACTAGGGTAGTTGACATACCTCAATATCTACAGGAAGATATGAATGGGGTTTACAGCTCTGGTCTGGGTAGTTATCTACAAACCTATAACAACAAAAAGACATGGTTCATATACCCTCTCTATAATACTAATAGGTTTAATGATACTAGGACTAGTGATATCAAAGCTACATTCTATTTCCTACCAAAGTTTAGGTATAGAGGTATAGATAATACATATACAGTCAATGGTAATAATATCACGATACTCTGTAGCTCTGATAAATCGTACCAGGATGACGGTGAAACACAGTATATGAATAAAGGTGTAGGCTTCCAGCAAGCAGACGCTAGAGCATTTATGGGTAAACCAGTGGTGATGTCCGAAACAGGACCTAAGGGAAATCCAGCACAATTATCTACACTGGTAGCTAATGCTAGTAGAGATGACGGTTTAAACTATGCCCCTAATAGCAGAGAGGGAATCTCTAGTAATCCCTTCAAGCAATACAGTGATATCAGTAAAAGAAATGTATCTAGGATAGATATGGTGTGGGAGTATAGTGATCCGTCTTTAATATACCCAGGAATGCCATGTCAGTTTGTGTACTTAGAGAATAATACCTTAACTACTATCTATGGAGTCATTATGTACTCTCATACGGTGGTGGCTAAGGCTACAAATAGCTTACAAAACACTCTATTTACCAGACATACATTCATAACAATATTGGCAAGTAGAAAACCAAAGATAACTACAGCTGATTCCAGCATGCCGGTATCTATCAATCGTTAAGGAAATGAGTAATGAATACCCTAATCCAACAACTCCACTATCTGTATTTTTTGATTACAGATTTCTTCAATAAGACTAAGTCCAGGTTATTTCCACACACTAAGATTCAAAATAAAGTATCAGTGAGCTTTGATAGATCTTTAAATATCCCTAGTCACTTGGATATTGAAGACGAATCACTGTCTGTTTATAGAATGAAAAACCCCACTAGTCTTTTTCAGGTTAGAAAGAAGAGAGTACTTAAAAATGGTTCAGTTATCTACTTTATAGATAACATATACAGTAATCAATCTTTAGTTTTGACAGAGAGCTCTTTTCTACAACTATTTACTGTTAAGAACAATACCGTAGATGTAGAGAAGATATTGGATGGCGTTAGGAAACCAAATGACTAACTACAATGAAGACTTCTACACGTCAGATTTTATGTTGGATATGCTGTGGGATAATAATCTACAGCCTGATATGGTACCTCCATTGGTATCAGCTCCTCCAGTACAGCCCAACATACATTTAGATTATTTGTTTAACTTAATAAACTCTGCTAATAACACGAGCTTACAACCAGAAGACTTTACCGTAGGTGCTCCATTTGTCAACACCACAGGCAGTTCTCCTAACACAGGAGTGGTGCTAACACCAAATCCTTTAACAGGCTATGTGGGTACACCTACTATATATTATAACCGTATAGATATTTCAACCATTCTAGATAGCCAAATAGGAACAATCAATCTACAAAATGCTGTGAACCTATCTGATATCATGGGTCAGATAAATACAATATACGGTACAGATTTTCAACCAACAGACTATATAAACACTCCGTTACCTGTTGCTAATCCTACATATCCTAATCTACCATTAGTAGTCACGATAGCTACAACTCCAACCTCTTTAAAGTATACAGGCACGTATGACTATACTTTAAATTATACAGCTGTATCTGCTACTTCTCCCGTAGACTTAAGAAGGCTGATAGCTGTTTATACAGGACTGCCTCCATCTCAATCGGTAGTTAAATATAGCCTAGATGGATCCATAGACACCACATTCTCCTTCCTACAGAATGCTTCAGCCGTATCTACATTCAATATCAGTAGTTCTTTCTACCGAAATGACGGAACTCTATGTCTGAATGGAACATTTACTCTGACAGCACTAATAGCTGGAATACCACAATCAGGTACGTACTCAAGCCTAATTGTCGATCAGACTGGATCTATAACTCAAGTATCTCTAACTCCTATATATTCGTTTACAGCTAATAGCAAGCAATACGCTAATAGAAATGTACCATTCATATACTCTCTGGACGCTGTGTCATTTACCAGATTTAATAATGCTGGTATATTAGACACTACTTTCAATAGTGGTCTGAATTATATACCTATAATGATTAGAGTGGCTGATAGTGGCAAGATATATGCCGTATCTGCTACATTTGTAGGTCCAGACCCCTATAATAACAATGTATCTACCAATATGGTTGTCATCGATAGATTACTCTCTACCGGAGCTGTCGATGTTACATTCAATAGAGTCTACATAAGGATGTCTGCATATCCTAGTAACTTCTCTAGCATAATAGATATAAAAGAAAACCCGAATGGCCTAATAGCTATCTATGTAGGATCTAATTCAGGATATGGAGCAGGAGTTCCAGTTCCAGTTGTGAATGGTACTCCGTTAGTACCTATAGATAGCAGTGGTAATAGTACTGGAACATGGTTACCTATCATATCACTGCTGAGCAATGGGATGCTGTCTACACCGTTAGTTAACTCTCTAAACATAATGTCTGGTACGGCTATCTCTGCGGTAGGATCTCCTTTGATGCAAGATACTAGCAGCATGGTATATACTACTAATGCATTCATATTCTCCAGCTATAAGACAAATCCGTTAGTAGGTCAGAATGGAGTGCAGAATAATAGCTTCAGTAACACTACTGGAAATATAAATCTATATAACTCCAATACCTATGTGAATTTCCCAGTATACCAAAGCACGTTCAAGATTGATGGCTATAGTTCTGACGGCACTATGATTTATGGAGGTACTCTGGCCTCTGTTAATATTAATGGAGTCAATACTCCTAGTAAGCCAATGTTATCTATCATAGATCCATATAACAACGCTATCAATATAAACAATCCAATGACTGGAGCTACTCCATCTGGCAATATCAGTATTTCTAACTTTTTCTGTTTCTGAGGAACAATTGATGAGTGCTAAATTTTTTGACATAGTTTCCACGGAAGCTTATGACGACAACAGACTTGACGAAGATTCAGCCGAATATATTCTGAATAATCCAGAATATATAAATGACATGAATGAGTCTTTAAATGAAGCTATCGAGAATGTTAATGACACTATTAAGATTCTGAATATCTTAGAAAGAAATAAAGATAATATTTCTACTGAAGCTTTAAGCATTGCTAATGATTCAGTACTCAGGAATATAAAGAGAACTATGGTTTCTATGGAAGGATTTAATGCAGTATCCGTATCCATGGAAGGAATTATAGACAATATAGTGGCATTTCTACGCAAACTTATAGACAGTATTATCTCTGCATTTAAATTTATAGGCGAAAAGATAATGGCATTCTTCAGAATGCTGTCAAAAGACTATTCGTCTGGTAAAACTAACGCAACTATAAATAATATCAAAGAGAAAGTAAAAGAGGATATTAGAGAAGGAAAAGGTAAGACACCATCCAAAGCTGTCGATAAAGACAAGGCTGAGAAGAATGAATCTGAATCCAGCACTGATCATGAAGAAGTCATGACTTGCTACATCAATAATGTAGGTGGATTCATAGACCTTCTGGATAGGATGAATTGTGGCTTCAAGACAATAGATAGATATGCTATAGAAAAGCTACTCTCTAATTGTGAGATGAACCTTGTCCAGGTAGAGATGTATTACCATTCATACTACGACATGACAGAAAAAATAATTCCATCAGTAGGTAGGTTTTCTTCTCAACTGGCCAGCGCTAATGATCTTGACAAAGATAATAGAAGTGAGTTTATAGCCAAAATGGAAGCTAATGCTCTGAAGAATATTATAGACTTAAATGAAACTACAGAAAAAGAACTCATAGATAAATGTTTCGACAAGCCAGACTCTGGCGGTGTTAATACAGATATAAATAAGATTCTTAATGACAGAATACCTGATGTAAAGAATACAAAATTGCTATCTTCTATTACAGCCACTAAATTCGTTGGACGTATGTCTTCAGTGATTATGTACGCACACAACAGAAAGATGGATAACTTCAATAGTGGTGAAGCTAAAACATTCGACTTCATCTATGGGAATTTTTTAGAAGAAGGAGGTCTATTTCTAGGCTATAGAGGTTATGCTAGGGAAATAGAAAATGAAGGAGTTCCTGTTCTAGATAGAGAAGACCTAGATGCAATCATGGAGAAAGTGTCTCATGTCAGAGATATGGCGATCTCTAAGACTCTTAAAATGGAAGAACTATTCAAAGAGATGGATAGATTAGAAGGCATAAATATGAGTGCATATGAAATAGATACTAAAAAATCTAGCAGAAACCCAAGCAGTGATGAATTTAAGAAATTGAAGCTATCGTATATTACTGAGATGTTAGGGTACGTTAAGACAATTAGGTCTATGAATATAGCTGTGTTATTTAACACACTCAGAGATATAAATTCAAGCATAACTGCAGTTATAGACTATGCCAGCATATTGACAGGCAATGAAGCTACTTAAACAGTAGACAAACCCAGCCCTAGATTGGCTGGGTTTGTCTACTATACCGTCATGTTATGAGCGCGCATAATGGCGTATTTCCCCTAAGGAGAATTTTGATGGAACACTATAAAGATTACCGGAAGAATATTAAGTCCGGAGATTTACTAGCCTGGACTTCTAACGGATTTTCTTACATGAGTATCCTTGGCCAAATTGTCCGAATATTCACACGCAGCGAATATAGTCATGTGGCTGTAGCCTGGTGGTCTGGAAATAGACTGTTCATGATTGAAGCTATCCCTCCTCAAGTTAGAATATACCCTCTTGGAGAACGACTCCCTTTCTTTCATATTCCAATGAATATAGATTGGAAAGAAGGATATGCTGATTATCTTTTAGAAAGAGTCGGTGAGCCATACTCTATGTATGAGGCAGTTAAGGCATTTCTTTCTAAACCTGATAACAATAGTACGTGGGAATGCGCTGAGCTATGTAATAGATTCTATAAGAACATAGGTATAGATTTCGGTAATAGCAATGTACCATCTACCTTAGTAATGTCTGCTCTAAATAGAAACAATAGCTCTTTGGTTTATGTCAATAATTAATGTGAGGTATCTACGCCATGGCTGGTCCCATAATTAGATTTCCACTGGATCCAACTGGAGTAAATCCAAACAACTTAGTGGAAAATGAACCACAGACTTTAAATAGTGGCGTTCAAAATAGAGCTATAGCTCCTATTTATGGGCCATTTTTTTCGTCTGGATTAATAATCACAGATACTGCTACAAATACACCTCTTTCTCCATCTCAGTATAGTGTGGTGGATCTACTCCAAGACGCCACAATGCTATTCGGTCAAGGTATTTACAATGTTATACTAATTACCGATAGTAGTGTCAGTAATAATGTACTGGTGACTTATCAGGTACTCGGGGGAGAATACCAGAATTCAGCGTCTGGTATAGTGAATGCTTACGAAACACTGCTAGGAGATAACAGACCTGTAAACTGGGCCAATGTTCTGAATAAACCTACTCAGTTTCCGGCCACTTTACATAATCACTTACTTGCTGATGTATATGGTTTTCAATCTGTAGTAGCAGCGTTAGAGAGAGTTAGGAACGCGGTAATTTTAAGTGACGTTCCGACGCTAAATGCGTTAGTCACATGGATGAATAACCTATATTCTCAACAGGAAATAAGTCTACTGAATACAGTGAATGACCTGAAAAAAGATATAGGAAATCTTTTAATACCGGTTAATTATACTGGCAGTGTTGTTGGCAGTGTAAGAGTGTTCGAATATACAGCTAGTGAAGATATAATATTCCTACCTAATATGGGTGGATCTGTCTTAGGAATAGCAGATATTGATGTAGGTTCTTTTGGATTTACATCACCCTTTGCATATGTCTATGTGGAAGGAAATATAGTAGGTTCTCTTTACCTAGGGAATGGAGCAGACAAATTCTTTATCAATACTGAAGGATTTAACCTGTCCACATCTCAGACGCTCACTATAGTTACTAACAACATAGCTAATCCTAATAATCTACCAGCTCTGAATAGCATGACTATATCTGGTTCGCTAACGGGCGTGTCTGTTAACACTGTTCTGTCTGGAAGCACTCCATATATTATCAATACTGGAATAGATCTTCCTAATGGAAACGACATTGTTCTACAATATGTGTTTCCAACGCAGGTTACATTTATATGGGACTTCTTAGGCAGCATCGCCTACGCAGAAACACCTCCGCTATCTACGTATTCCTTAAATGTATCTAAAAATGGATCTCCAGTAGGTTCTGTAATTTTTAATGCTGGTAGTAATAAAGGATATATAGATATATCAACGTCTCAGTTTGTAGCTGGTGATGTGCTAACTATAGCTTGCCCTTCTGTAACGGATATACAGATATCAAATATCAACATATCGTTAGTTGGACAGTACATACCCGCCATAGATAACAGCACATTTATATATGATATTTCTGGTGGTTTTATAGGAAATCAAACTAATAATGAAGTATTGTTAAATTATGTGTCCCCTAGAAATATTTCCATTCCGGCTGGATTTACTGGATCTAAAGCCTATGCTGAAATACCTCCATATGGATCAACCGGCGGTATTTTCACAGTAACTCAGAATGGCAATACAATAGGAACTATCACATTCACTCCGGGTAGTAATACTGGATCATTTGCAGGAAATGGAGCCACTATAGCTGTAGGAGACACGATTAAGATAGTTGGCCCATCTATAGCTGATCCAAATCTATCTACAGTCAGTATATCTTTGCTCTGTAACTATGCAGTTAACGACATGACATTAATGCCTGTTGACTTTTACGGCGGCCTTAGTAACTTCAATACTATAAATGAGCAAGTTCTTTCATTCTTCTCATCTTTGTATGTTGATATATCAGACACATCTAAACAAATAGCTCTCTGCGATACTCCACCGGCTAATAGTCTGTCTTTACCCATATCCATAAACGAAGTGGTTGTAGGTTCTGTTAACATTCCGGCTGGATCTACAGTAGGGTCTTTTACATACTCTATAAGCCCATTTATATTGAACCCTGGTGACCGTTTCAATATAAATGGAGGTAGCTATATAGACACATCCATAACAGGACTGAGAGTGTCTATAGGCGGAGAAACGACGTCCAGTATATTGGATATGCTTAATACATTCGCAACCACTATAGACTCTGGATATATTAACCCTCTATCTCAGAGTTCTACTTCTGGAATATCCAGTACTGCAATTATAGACACACCATTATTGTCTCTAACTGCAACTAACAACACGATATCGGCTAGTGGCTCTCAGTTTTTGCTGTCCTCAGGAGTAGATGTACATAGCAGCTCTACGTGGCAAATAGCTACAGACTCGGCATTTATAAATGTAGTTCAAACAGACTCTAATGACGCAGTCAATTTGACTAGTTATACATTCTTAGGACTTCAGTACGCCACAGTGTATTATGTCCGAGTAATGTATAATGGAGCTAGTGGATCTAGTAGCCCATGGAGTAATACGGCTACAATATCTACACAGCCAATCCCTATAGCGGCTATAGGACTATTTGGAGCTGGATATAACGGAGGAGCAATTTCCAATGTATCCATATACTCATATACAACTAATGCAGTTTCGTTTGGCGGAAACTTGTTTAATAGCACATATGCTTTAGCTGCTACCAGCAATGCTTTCATAGGCCTATTTGTTGGTGGTAACAATACATATGGGGGCGCGTCATCAACTTCATCTGTATATACCTACAGCTCAAATAACTCTGTATCTGGTGGAAATATATCTTTCACAGATAGCGCATTAGCAGCCACAGGAAACTCAATTGTTGGTGTGTTTGGTGGAGGATATAATACAGCTACACTATCAACAACAACTGTGTTCACGTATAGCTCTGATACTTTCGTAACTGGTGGAAATCTAGTAACAGCTTCTAGCTATCTAGCTGCAGCTGGTAATGATACTATAGGTGTGTTCGGTGGAGGTATAAGTAATGGAACATATTACAGCCTGACATCAGTGTATACATATTCCTCCAATACAACACAAATATCTACATCGCTGTCAGTAACTGCTGACGAACTAGCTGCTGGAAGTAATACATCTACAGCTATATTTAGCGGTGGGTATACTGGATCTACTATATCTTCAACTATATCAATATATGCGTTTGCGTCAGGAGCAGTAACTGTTGGAAGTAACTTGAGCTATGGTGCATATGGGCTATCATGTGCTGGTAATTCATCACAGGCAGTGTTCGGTGGTGGTTCTGGTGGATCAACATACTTGAGTACTACTTCCATATACCTATACGCTAACGGAACAGCTGCAGCAGGCACTAACTTAACTACAAGCGCTGAGAACTTAGCTGCATGCGGTCCGAATCAAGGCGTGAACTGTTAGGAGATATATATGACTAACATATATCCATTAGACATTACTGGTGTGTCTCCATCAAACCTAATAACTAATGAATCTCAGTTAGTTAACTTCTTTCAGTACCAAGGAGCTTATTTAGTTATACCTGAATATGCTCCTTTTTATGAAGGTAGATTAGGAATAGAATATGGCGATGGAGTTAATCCTGGTAGAGAACTTAAAGCCGGTACAGATTATGTACTGGCATTTCCATATATCGGTGCTTCTAGGTCAATAGGTCTGCCAGTCTATGGAGCTATTTTATTAAATCCTTCTATAGTGTCTGGGTCTATATTTATAACATACCAGACCTTAGGAGGTCAGTGGGATGCAGATAATCTAAATGTGTATAACAATATATTGCTTTTGGATTCTGATCCTAGAAATAATATATGGGACGTAGTTACAGACGTACAAAGCTGCTTCCCTAGTACTAATAATTCCAATATAGTAGATACGTCTAGTGGACTGTATCAGCTTATAGAAGCTTTAGACAATCTATCGTATTCTATAGCTAATAAACAGCAAGCTATAATTAGAATAAATAATTACTAGAACGCTATATCCAATGCGATATTGCGTCTGTTTTAATATACATTAGAGGAAATAGAAAATGATCGTAAATAATCATAGAAAACACTCATCTTTCGCTCTACGGCATTTTATTGCGGGGGGATGTCATACTCCAGATGCAGCATATTGCCTGTTATATGCTCAGATGGAACAAATCGAGATGGACGTGGCTGCAGGACAAGCTGCTGTTATAGAAACGGAAGCTAGAGATTTGGAACTGGATCTGGAGGCTGAAAGAGTCAAAGACGATCCAGTAGCTTCTCTTAGAAATCAAGCTGAGAGAATAAAACACGATTCCATGAAAAAGAATTTTAAGCTGAATTACGAAGGAGCTATTAGAGAGCTCCAGGAGATTCAGAACTTGCTTGAACAGCTAAAACCTCACTGCAAATATTGGGATGAGGATATTATAAAAATGGAACAAAATATGCAACACGATGAGTGGGTGGGGGAGCTTAAAGCAAGGGCTGAGAATTTCCAACTGGCTAATGTTTTAGGCATCCCTCACGACCATGTAGCTACTATGCGTCAACACCCTGAGTTCGCCAGTCAGATTCTTCCGCATTTAACAAAAGTATCGGAAACTATCAGGACCTCTATGCAACTTGGTCAGCCAGATATCCTAATTAAGAGTATTTCTGCTCCTAAGATCATGGACCTGTATGTTAAAGATCCAATATTGTTGGAAGAGGAAAAGAAGGCTACGGCTTTAGAAAGTAAACAGATTGCAGATAACGGAGAAATAAATGACTAATGTTGTAGACTTTACTAAAGTTAAAGAGCCTATTAAATTATTTGTAGGCACTCCGTCTCACGATCAAACTGTATCCATAGGCTACATGAATACAGTATTGTCTCTACATTCACTGCTTCCTAAGGTCACTACTTCTGTATTTTGTCTAGGTGGTAACTCCATCATTACTGATTGCCGTAACAGGATTTTCAGTGTGTTCTTAGAAAGTGGAGCTGATTACTTATTATTTCTGGATGCTGATGTGGCAGTAAATGCTGCAGATGTTATGACTATGATTGATGCTGGTAAAGATATCATAGCTATCCCAATTATGAGAAAGAATCCACAAAAGCCTACTCCTAATGTAGGATCGGCTATCGGAGAAATAGATAAAGGCATTATTGAAGTAGACGGTATTGCTACAGCTACAATGCTAATTAGTAGAGAAGCAGCTCTGAAATTTATTGCAAATAATGTGGAGACATATTCAGATCAACCTGCACATTTAGTCAATAAGACAGATTTTAAAGGCTCTGAAATATACGACGTCTTTAAAGTATTTGCAGAGAACGGGTCGTATTGGTGTGAAGACTATTACTTCTGTAAACAGGCTAGAGAAAAGGGCTTGAAAGTTTTCGCTTTAGTAAAATCAGCATCAGACCATTTCGGTACAATTCCATATTCTTATAGAGGAAGTTAAAACATGGCTACAATGTATTCTCAAGTTGTTTTTCCACAGACCACTACTGGTTTTGTATTCGGACCTGCTGCTAATGGTGCTGTTTCTTATGCCGGTATTGCCCCAGCTACAGCCACACAAGCCGGCGCTATCGTTAGCCCAACGTGGAACCCAGCTTCTGCTGCAGCGGCAGACCGTACTCAGTGGTGGCCAGATAGTGCCGGTACTATGTCGTATAGCGAAGTGATGGTTGCTGCACACGGCCTGTCTGGAATTGTCAGCAACCAAATCTCGTCGCAAATCCCAGCGCTGCAAGCGGCCATTGAAACAGATGTGTCTTTAACGATTGGCGGTACCGCATACACATTCAGTCTGACTAAGAACACACAGTCTCTTAACTTGCTGCACGGTAACATTTCTAATCTGGCTAAGATGACTGCTGGAACATGGGCTTCCGGAGCTACTGTAGCTCAGGGCACGGTCATTAATGTATCTGGCGAATATTACCAGGCTACGGTTGGTGGTGCTTGCGGAACTACAGAGCCTACATTCCCTGCAGCTAGTTTGACCTCTGTTCCTACAGTAGCTGATGGAGCAGTTACATGGGAAGTAGTTGAGTTCCCAACTCCTCTGGCTAATGGCGGTATTCTTTATTTGAATGTCGCAAATCTAGAAGCTCTGTTCACTGCAGTAAGAAGCATGGTGGCTACAAATTACGATACCTATAACTCGATGGTTAATAACCTGACAGCTATCAGCCAGTCTATTAGCGCATGGACTGCTAGTGCTTCGGTCCCAGCTAATAGCTATCTGGTAGTGGCTGGCAATATCTATAAATCAGGTACTACTGCAGGTACCACTGGGGCCACATTGCCGACATTCTCGACGGCTGTTTCGTCTACTACTACGGACAACACCGTTACATGGACATGTATTGGCGATCTGATGACGTATATCAATAGCCAAGTGTTCTAATAAATTATAGACAGCTGCGTGCTTACCGCCTCAGTGGCGGTAGGCGCGTAGCTGTCTATCATATGGTCGAGTCAATGAGGTGTAGAAATGGCTAACACATGGAGCAATTTTAAGGGTAGTTTCTGGGGATATGATAAGCCGTATCCTGGATCTTTGGCGGGATTGAACTTCACGCTGTTTGGTGGAGGTAATGTTAGTAACATATTTGTATCTAGAAATACTAGTATATATTATTTCAGTAGCAATAGTGTTTTAGCAGGTAATAACCTAACACAGGGATTTACATATGGAGCTGGAATTAGTAATCAGTCTGTAGGTATTTTTGGTGGCGGTTTAAACTTCTCAACTGCTACATCGAATACAGATACATACACCTATTCTAGCAATATGGTAGTTGGTAGCGGCGCTCTTTCTTCCAGCGGAACTAATGTTACAGCTTCTAGTAATGAAAATCTAGGATTGTTTCTAACAACAACCCTGAATGGTAATTTCAATACTTCCGAGTACAACTATAGCAGCGGAACTGTAGTTTCAGGTAATGTTCCTTCTAGTTTAGAATATAATTCTACTGCAGCAGGAAACTATGATCTTGGCTTGTTTGCTGGTGGATATAGTAATATAACTGCCAATAATATTTACATATATTCTAATAGTGTCTTTACAACAGGAACTAATCTATCAAATGGACTATATGCTGGAGCTGGATCCGGTTCTAATAGCACTGCCGTATTTAGCGGTGGGTATGGTTCTAATAATAGTACTGGTTATCCAAATAGTTTAACATCTCTATTCGACTATGACACCGCAGCATCATTCAGTGGGGCTTCTCTGTCTAGTAATTTCGGCTATGAGGCGTCTGGATGTAATGGTAACTACTGTATATTCGGTGGAGGCAGTATAAATAATGGCGGGTCTTCCACTACATCTCTATACTCCATAATTAACAACTCATCTGTAGCAGCTACATCTCTTTCCATATCGGCATATGGATTAGCTGCTTGTTCTCCGGTACCTGGAGTTAATTACAATGGCGCATCTAATATAGTTCATGGAAGTAGTGTATTAGTATCTTCCGGTAATTTTACAGTACCTAATTCTGTATATTTATTACAAGTTGAGATTAACTCTGGAGCTGGTGGTGGAGGCGGTGGTGCTACGGACTATCAGTATGTAGATCAATCAGGCTTAAATGGTTCTCCAGGTCAAAACAGTAGTTTTAGCAATACAGTAGTACCAGGAGGTGCCGGAGGCATAGGGATGCAACTGTACGGCATCCCAGGAGAGGGAGGCGGTGTTGTTGGCGGAACTGGAACTAGCGGTAGTCCTGGAAATACACAAACAATCACAATGGCTGTAACTCCAGGTCAAATTATACCATATACAGTAGGCATTGGTGGAAATGGTGGTGAAGGGAAGGCATATAGCGGATATTCAGGGTATGGTGCTGGAGGAACTCTAGGTAACTCAGGACAAGCAGCGCCAACAGTTGTTGAGTATAGTACACTACAAGGAGGTTCAGGAGGTCTTGGGTTTAATCAGACAGGAGCTGCACCGAAAGGTGGTGGCGTAGGTAACTTCGGGGGACTTGCTGATCCAAACGGTTCTGGTGGTGGTGGCGGTGGTGCTGGCGGCATAGTAGTTTCTTATTAATTTTTCAAGGAGAATACAATTGAGTAAAATTAAATTCAGACATTTGTTCATGGTCTTAGGTAGTATTCTAGTAATAGCTTTGTGGTTAGCAACAGATCCAGACAATGGATTTATAAACCAACTGAAGTATGGTGCATCTACTGTAGCTACAATGGTAGTGTTGCTAAAGTCTATTCTATATGTATCTATGCTGTATCTATCCAGAAAAGCCATTCTAGATTATATAGATCTAGAATCTGTATTTAAAAAGGCTATGGAGACGTCAGATGGTGCCGGTAAAGTTTTTATAGGTGTAGGTATTATATTCCTAGCCATATCGGTGGTTATATATGCGTCGGTCAGATATTGAATACATAATAATGGGGCTTGTACTGATATCTTTCTTATTGCTAAGTAAGATGGCGGGTGCTTGGGAATATATAAACCCTAATACATATGTCCCATATAACGCAAAGATATATGCCCCTACTCTAAGTAAAGAAATTAAATATAGCTTTAGTGATTTTCCATTCTATCCGTATTTCGGTGGTCTAATAGAACAAGAGTCATGTATTGCATTAACATGGCATTCCTGTTGGAATCCAAAGACACAGCTCTTGACTAAAAGAGAACAAGGAGCCGGACTAGGGCAATTGACTAGAGCTTTCAATCCTAATGGAACAGTTAGATTTGATTCTTTAGAAGCTATCAGAGAAAGACATTACAAACAGCTACACGATTTAAGCTGGTCTAATATTCTTATTCGTCCAGACTTACAGATGCGAGCAATAATTCTAATGTCTAAAGATAATTACAGAGATTTATATATGGTGCCTACTCCATATGACAGAATCGCATTCACTGATTCGGCCTATAATGGAGGATTAGGCGGCGTATATAATGACAGGAGGTTATGTAGCTTAACTAAAGGATGCAATCCTGACATATGGTTTGATAATGTGTCTAAAACATGCACTAAGAGCCATATAGCTATATATGGTAACAGAAGTCCATGTGATATAAATAGAACACACGTATATAATGTCCTGTTGATACGTATGGATAAATATAAACAATATGTCAAATGACAATGTGTCTATGAGCCCAATTAGGCTCATAGACACACTGCTTTATTACGTCTAATAGAAAAAAACTTAGCTATATATCATTAATATGACTATATTAGTCAATTTTTGATGTCTGATTAAAAAATAAATTTCAGAGGAATTTGAGATGTACACGAAAGAAAGTCTGATTCGACATAATAAAGAAAAAAGCGAATATTATTCCTTTACATTCATAGGCTCTAAGTTCAGAAGGCATTCTTTTAAGTTCGATAAAGATGTAGACTCCAGTGAGGAGACGGCATATTTAGCAGCTATGGATAATCAGACGTTCATAGCTAACACTGACTTTGTATTGAAATTGTTCGAACCCATCTTATCCATTAGAGAGAATAAGAATAAGACTGTATTAGCTGTGTCTTACGTAAATTCAGACAATTTAACATCCAGAATTGAATCTAGTAGCCGTGATGTCACAGCAGTACTCGATAAGTTTCAACGGTTCAGAGATGAATATTTAGAAAAATTAAAAGAATCCATCCTCTGCGGCCAAAAGTGTAACTGGAATATAGACTATAAGTGAGGCATGAAATGTCAATTCTGTCAGATGTAGAAATAGCTTCTCTATGTGAAGTAGAAAAAGATTCTGGTTCTAAACCAATGATCTATCCATATATAGATAGCCAGATAAAAGAATCTTCTAGTAAGAGAATTCTCAGCTACGGACAATCCAGCTACGGATATGACGTTAGACTAGATAGACAATTTAAAATCTTCACTAATATCAATAGTGGTATTATTGACCCTCTAGATTTCTCAGAAAATGCCTTAATGGAACACGAAGGAGATTTCTGTATAATCCCGCCGAATAGTTACATCTTAGGAATTACCCTGGAAACATTCGTCATACCTAGAGACATTATGGTGGTGTGTGTCGGGAAGTCTACTTTAGCTAGATGCGGAGCAATTGTTAATACCACACCAATAGAGCCAGGATTTAACGGTAGAGTGGTAATTGAGATTTCCAATGCTACCACATTGCCATTGAAGATATATTCAGGAATGGGAGTAGCTCAATTTCTTTTTTATAAAGGAAATATACCGTGTAAAACATCTTACGCGGATAAAGCAGGAAAGTACCAGAATCAAACCGGATTGACACTGGCTAAAGTATGATAATGTCGATGGAAGAAATAGCTAAAGAAAATTTCGCACAGTCTTTAAATGAGCCATACTTCTACACCACTATGGTTGTGGATAACAAGAAAATCTTAAGGAGATATAACGTTATGAGTTCTGGTGAATGTGTAAATTCAGCGGTGGATATTGATAACGCAGCACGTGTGGTGCTTGATATTATGTCTGATAGCTGCTGTGGTGGGTTTGGAAAAGCACATAGTCCCATATCCCATGTGGTCAAAGACATACTCTATTTCAATGAAAGAAGGAAACAGGAATTTGTGCAATCGAGGAAAAAGAAACTTCCTGAACTGGTGGCTGTCCGGAAACCATATAAAGGGAGAGATTCTTATTCAGTATCGTATATGGATACTAAAACCGGAAAGAAATCGGTTCGTAGATTCACAACTAAAAAAGATACAATAGAAGTAGCCTATGAGAAAGCAACTGCCTTCATAAATAATATTCTAGAGGGGTCTTACTATGACTAGTTTCATAGTAGTGGATGGAATAGATGGGTGTGGAAAAACAACAATTAGTAAATATATAGCAGACAAGATAGGTGCTGAATATATGAGGTCGTTCGGCCAGGGACCTATTGGTACAGCCATACGAAACGAATTCCTAACCATGGTGAATAAACATAATTTTATCACTGAAATTCTTTGGCTTTTATCGGCAAACTTAGAGACTATATACAACCATGTGGTTCCCACACTGGAAACTAAGTCTGTAGTGTTAGACCGATATATTTCGTCTACATTTGCATATCAAGTTCATAGAAGCAGAGATCATAAATATGCTGCTATCTTCAATCTGGTAAAAGATCAGGTTTTTGAAGATAACATCATTCCAGACCTTTACATCTGGGTAGATGTAGATCCAATTGTTTCCATGAACAGAACTATAGCTAGAGGAGGTCAGAATCACTACGATACTGAGCCGATAGAATATAGAAGAAAAACTATAGATGGATTCGCTGAGCTATATGAGTCTATAGTGTTTCCTAACCAGGTAGTTATAAATGGAAACCAAGAACTTTCGAAAGTTCTTGAAGATGTCGACATGGCTCTCGCAGATTTCAACATAGGAGTATGATGTGAATATTATCTACAAGAAAGTATTTTTAGGCGGAACATGCAATGGCAGTACCTGGAGGGATGAATTAATCCCGATGCTAAAAATAGAATACTTTAACCCTGTAGTTCCTGAATGGGACTATAAGGCTCAAATCAGAGAAGAGAAAGAAAAAGAAATTTCATATTACAGACTGTATGTGATAACTCCAAAGATGAAAGGAGTATATAGTATAGCTGAATTAATAGATGATAGTAATAAAGTGCCAAAGCGTACTTTATTCTCTTTCTTAGATTATGGAGATGATGGTGTATTTTCAGAATCTGAAACAAAATCAAATATGGCTGTGGCTAGATTAGCTAAATCAAATGGTGCTAAATTTTTCAAGAGTTTAGAAGAGATAGCCCATTACTTGAATGCTAATGACAATTTCTATTAATACTGCCGGAGCTGTAAATGTCGCCAGACGATCGCGCATCAATCGAGGGATTAAGATATATTGATTCTAAGATAAATGAGGCATTAAAAAAGCCGTTTAGAAAACTACTGCCCATTGGAGCCTGTCATAATTGCACTAGTGAGTTTCCGGAACACTCACCTAAGTTGTTTTGTGATAAGGAATGTGCGGAAGAGTATGATCGATATGAGAATCACATTAGGCGTACGTAAAAAAATACCGACGCCAACAATTGTCTGGTAGAAAACGCTGTTCCTCGATAGCTCAGTTGGTAGTAGCGACAGACTGTTAATCTGTAGGTCCCTGGTTCGAGCCCAGGTCGAGGAGCCAAAATAGCAATTGGATTAAAATATAATCACATATAATAATATTGGAAGTTGCGTTCCTAATGCTCCGAAACTGACAGGTATCGGACTGATTTCCTGACGCTGAGACGCACAGCAGAAAAGGGTAAAATCCTGTCTTATGGGACACTAGCTCATGATTGGTTAGAGCAGCGGACTCATAATCCGTTGGTACCGTGTTCGACTCACGGGTGTCCCACCATACACGCTGTCTTAGCTCAGTTGGTAGAGCAGTCGCCTTGTAAGCGACAGGTCGTCTGTTCAAATCAGACAGGCAGCACCATTTTCAAACACGCATTCTCTGATGAGCCTGGCGTGTATAAATAAAACAGGCGAAACTATGCTTATTAAGTATAGTCAGAAACACCGTCCTTTATAGTTAGATGGTGTGCATTTCTCTCGGAGAAACGCTTACATAGATGGAGCTGGTAACTCCTAAAACTATACGACAGTTGAAAAGCTATGTCGGAGCACCAACTCCGTTCTGTGCTAATAAACTGTAAGCTGTTGTCTCGACTTTACTCGAGCTGCAACCTGAAGATCTTTTTAGGGACGCCTATAGAGATCTTTGGGATGCATTACCAGCCTGGATGGTGAAATTGGTATACACAAGGGACTCTTAAATGGGTCACTTACGAAAAATGCGATAGTAGTCAACCACAGTAATGTGTTAAAGTTTGGCGTAATATTGCAAGGGAAACCCGTAAGTAGTATTTCCGTAAATTCGGCGAACGCTAGAGTTCAGAATCGAAATTGGTTGGATTATTTCACCGAGCTTTCCGTGTTATTAATCCAGTATAATACCAGATAGACGATGAATATGCCAACGCCGAGCCAAACCTAGTTTGATATCACTTCTCTCGTAATCGTGAAAAACGATAGAGGGTAAATAGTGAAATATCTTATTAGGAAGGTGTAGAGACTAGAGACGGAATGCCTAAGTCGAAAACTTGACGGCGGGATTAGCCCCGCAGCGATAGGGTAAGGCCTAGCTAGAATAATCGAGTTGCTTTAGATGCCTTGTTCGATATGGCGATAGCATAGTCCAGACCACAAACAGTTAAGATAGCACCAAGCTGAAAACGCAAGTGGGCATCTCTGGTAGTGAAAACTACAGTGGTAGGTAAAATCCCTCGCCGAAAGGCATGTCGGTTCGACCCCGACTCCAGGCACCAAATTTAATCTGCTCATAGCTCAGTAGGATAGAGCAACAGCCTTCTAAGCTGTGGGTCGGAAGTTCGAATCTTCCTGAGCAGGCCAATCATGGTACACAGCCCTTTTTAGGTGGCTGTGTACCATTATGTGTCGTTTTTTTTCGTCTATTTAAAGGAGCGCAATACCATGCAAAAATGGGCCCCAGTTAGAAATAAGCAAAACCATCTGTGCGGAATGAGTTATGAAGAAGTACTGGCAGCGGTGCAGAAAGAAGCATTCCTGTTAGCGTTCCTTACAGCTGACAGACAGACCCCGGAGCTCTGCCTGGAGGCTGTGCAGCGCGATGGGCTGGCACTCCAATATGTCGTAGAGCAGACACCAGAGATCTGCATGGCCGCCGTACAGCAGGATGGCAGCCTTCTCCGTTATGTCAAAGAGCAGACTCCGGAGCTCTGCCTGGAGGCTGTGCAGCGCGCTGGGCTGGCACTCCAATATGTCGTAGAGCAGACACCGGAGATCTGCATGACCGCCGTACAGCAACATAGGTGGGCTCTTAGATACATTATGGAGCAAACCCCCGAGATCTGTTTGGAAGCTGTACGGGAAAATGGTTATGCTCTCCAGTTCGTCAAAGAACAGACTCTCGAGATCTGTTTGGCTGCAATGTTGGAGAACCCATTTGTTCTCCAATATGTAAGCGACGAATTTTACGACCAGGTACCGAGTGAACAGTCGTAGAGGAGCAATAAATGCAAAACAATTTCATCGCACAGACTTCGTGCGTAGTGCCCCGTTCGCGGGGTATCTTTTTTTTTGCACACCATCGTATGGTTCAACCAACTACGAGGTATTAAAGATGACCGTATATTCGTCTAACGGATTCAGGATAAGCAAAAATGGAAATATCTATAACTGGAAACCGTCCATTAATACACATGAGCTTCCACTGATAGAGACACACTCTGGATTTAAACTAACAAACGACCCTCTTCCAACTGCCGTAGATTTAAGAAACTTTTGTAGTCCAATAGAGAATCAGGGCCAGATAGGTTCATGTACAGGACATGCGTTGGTTGGGGCCATGGAGTTTCTTGAGAATAAGCTGAAAATAGATGAAACAAATAATAGTTTTTCTAGACTTAGTCGATTATTTGTTTATTATAACGAAAGAGCTATGGAGGGAGATGTAGGTCAGGATAATGGAGCGCAGATAGCTGACGGAGTTACAATACTAGCTAGTAAGGGTATCTGTAACGAATCCATATGGCCTTATGTTCCAGATAACTTCGCTATAGCTCCGCCAGACACAGCATTCCAAGATGCACTGTTAAGAAAGATTTCAGCATATGCCAGAGTTAGTCAAGATATTCAGTCTATAAAAACAGCTCTAGCATCTGGATACCCAATAGTGTTTGGATTCACAGTTTTCAGTGGATTTGAATCTGAAGAAACGGCACATACCGGAATATTGAATATGCCTGGACCTACTGAAGAAAATCTAGGCGGACACGCAGTTTTATGCGTGGGTTATGACGACGCCACACAGAGGGTGTTGGTTAGAAATTCCTGGGGTGCTGACTGGGGTATGAATGGATACTTTACGATGCCATATCAGTATATGTCTGATCCATCGATGGCATCAGATTTTTGGGTAATAAATAGATAAAGCCGGTAGAAGAGCGCTAAGCTTTGGCGTATAGTATTGCCAAGTAAGTCAATCCACCGGCCTGCCCAGGCCGGTGGATATTTTGTACCTTAATTGGATTTTTTTATGGTCACATATAATACAAGTGAGTTAGGGCAATAGTGTCCTAAAAGGCCAGGGCAATTGTGCCCAACTTAAAAGGAGATGGCCATGAAATACAGTTTCGATTTTGAGATCTCTGAAAAAGAGATCGGTGCTATCACCAATATGGCTACCGCAATCTTGGGTTCGCTTCTTGACACATTCAAAGTTGTTAACGAGGCGAAGCTGAACGACGAGTATCGTCGTCGGCTTTGGAAAAAGGACGACGAAAAGTCGTCCTGATAAAAACAACCGACATTGCTGTCGGTTGTTTTTTTGTTAAGAACTGTCACTGCAGTGACGCTATAGAGATGGAGAAAATTATGACTTATCTGTGGCATGAGCTGTCTAATTGGTGCGGCTATATGGCCGCACTATGTGGTATTTTACTGTCTGTTCTCCCAGACTAAACAGTGAATACCCGCCGACCTACGTGGTTGGTGGGTATTATATTTTTTTTTTAATGCGGCGGCACAATCAGTATGGGACATTTGGAGGTAATACCATGCATTATACTGAGGAGCAAATAGTTGTTCTTTTTAAACAGGCTAAAGAAGGAACTCTGTAAAAATCTTTCCAAGATTGGGAAATAGTCGATAAATACGGCTGGTCATTAGGTCATATAGCGGCCTGTTACGGTAAGCTTCCAGACGAATATGACAAGTTTGAGATAGATGATGGACAAGGAACTAAAGTAGCCCACCTAGCAGTCAAAACCATAACTCTACCCAACTCATATCCTTATTGGGATAGTATGGACGGCCAGGGTAATTCCGTGGCGCACGTTTCATTGATATGTAGAACATTGCCGGCAGATTTTAATCACTGGGGAATACTGGATGCGCGAGGAAGGTCGGTGGGGCACTTGGCCGCATTCCTGGCCATCATCCCTCCAAATTATACAGACTGGGATCTGATAGACTCCACAGGCATTACAGTGAGAGAATCTCATGGGGCGTCAGTGGCTGCCAGGTATAAAGACAAGTATAAATAGATTTCTATACAATCACATATTACCATATTGACTATTAGCTAATGGTGGCCGATGGCGTCTTTTTACGGAGAAATAATATGCAGACCTTGTGGTTCCAAATGGCTGACTGGTGTGGGTTTTTTGCAATAGCCGGATCAGTTTTTTTGCTAGTATTTTGATCGTACTATTTTTATGGAGGTGATGAAAAATGAATAGCTACTATACCACATTCGGGAAAGCGTCCGTTCACGATAGAGAAGTATATTACCTAACCTCCATCGGAAGGAATCTGTTCGTAGGTGAAGAGGCTGGGATGGAAGTAGGGGTGTACGATGAAGTATCGAAAAACATGTACTCTCTCAGAAACACAATCAAAGCACCGATGGGTGTGCTTGGTAAAGTAGAAGAAATCGTTGCCACAGTTAAGGGTGACAGAGTTGCCATCAGATACACTAAGGAAATTATAGATGGCGGTGAAAAGAATAATGTGGTATACATTTTCTGGAATATTAACGGTATTTGGGTTATGAAGTATAAAGCTTTCCCCAAGTATTATGAAGTTGGCTCCAACTATGGTAATAAAATTGCGCTATCGAGGGATGGCAATATTTTGTTCGTAGGGGCTAAAACCAAGGAAAACGATCAAACCACAAAAATACCAGGGAGTACTGGTTCCGTATATACGTATATTTTTAATGAGCGTACGGAAAAGTACGAAAGGGGGCAGATGATTCGCCCGGCATACAGCCACGATGGAAATCCGGTTATTGATTTCGGTGTCGACATCAATACCGACAATCACAATCTAGGTCTCTATAAATGCATAGAGATCATAGACGGCGATTTAAACACGCACACCTACCATTTGAAATACAAAGGCGAGGGTAAACACCAATGGCTGCATGATGTCGAAAACTACGAAGAGAATATGGGCTTTATACATAAGTCTCTTGGAGTCGTGGCTAAATTCATTGGTAGTACGTTGTTTCTATGACATACATACCGAAGGCTTAATTGCCTTCGGTCTTTTTTTTCAATAGAAATAATTATGACAATATATAATCCATATGACTATTAGCTATAAAGGAGCGGTAAGTGCGTACAAGGGACTATGCGAAGTAGTTAATGCAGTTCAGCAAGATGGGCTGTCCGTCTAATATGTAATGGATGAATTTAACTATGAGGTTTCTCGTCAGATAAAGGATAGCTTTCAGTGTCAAACAAGATTACGTTTTTTAGGCCATCTCCTAGAGATGTCTACTTAGCATTTAGTGGTGGTGTAGATTCGGCAGTGTTGCTTAAGCTACTCTCAGTCAAGAAAATAAAAGTGACGTTGATCTGGATCGATCATTATACCGAATGGTGTGTTCAAGAGGAGGAGTTTGCTAGAGAGGCTGCAAAGGAGTATGGCATTCCTCTGGTAGTTCGCAGTATTGGTAAGGAACAGGTAAATACATCACTGGAAGCATTTTGGTCTGTTGAAAGGGATAAGATCTACCAATCTATGGATAAGCCTGTATTAACTGGACATCATTTAAATGATGCCGTAGAATGGTATCTGATGTCTACCTTTCAGGGAACTCCTAAACTAATTAACTACCAAAATAGGAATGTGATCCGTCCCCTTCTACTGACAAAGAAGCAGAGTATTATTGACTTTGCTATGAATCACTCGCTGTCATTTATTAGCGATCCTTCTAACCAAGACTCTGGGTTCAATCTGAGGAATAAGGTTAGAATAAAACTGATGCCTAATGTAATCGAGTCGTTTCCTGGTATTTATACCACAGTAGCTAGGTTAATTAGGATGAAAGAAAGGAATGAAAATGGATGATTTAATGTATGAACATAGTGATATTTTTTAGTCAAAACCAAATCAAGATAAAGGAGAAATTATGAGCCAGAAGACTGAAAACTATTATCGCGTGGTTGTCTCTTTGCCTTCTGGCAGGGAGACTAGTAAAGTTAAAGCTAAAGACCCCGTCGAAGCTGCTCAAAAGGTTATGACTGACCTAATAGGTCGGTTTGGAGGAGACGTGCCTTCTAAGTTTTCTATAAAAGCAGAGCCTTTCTAGGGAGCTATATATGAATGAACGAATAATTATATATGTTTGTCTGACAGCTATAGCTATTGCTTTAATTATGTTTGGAGAAGGTGCGGCCGTTCTTTTTATTGCTGGTTTAGCAATATTGCTCTTATGAACATTGCCTGAAAGACCTAGTGCTGGCTGTAATGCAGCAGTATGGATGTGCTCTCTAGTATATCTGTTATGAATTCTATCTGGACTTAGAGAGACAGCTGGGCGTGTAATGACAGACAGGCATGTAGTCCATTTGGACTATCTGCCTGTCTTTTTTTGCCGTAGTGGTTTTTTTTATAGTCACATATTATCTAACTGACTATACCTGGTTAAATTAGACATAGTGTCTGATTGCTATGGTGTGTGGAGATTAAGATGGACAAGATTATCGTGCGGAGTAAAGAGGAGCTGAAGGAAATCGTCTCTCGGTCTGCGAATGACGCGGATCTGAATCACCTGGACGTCTCCCAAGTAAAGGACATGACGTGGTTGTTTGCAAACTCCATGTTCAACGGAGACATCAGTAGTTGGGATGTCTCCAATGTGAAAGACATGTCCAGAATGTTTTCCTACTCCGTGTTCAACGGGGATATCAGTGGATGGGATGTCTCGCGTGTAGTGAAAATGTCTAGAATGTTTGTCAGATCGAAGTTCAATGGGGACATCTCGAGGTGGGATGTCTCCAATGTGAAAGACATGTCCAGAATGTTCGCCGACTCCATGTTCAACGGAGACATCAGTGGATGGGATGTCTCGCGTGTAGTGAAAATGTCTAGAATGTTTGCCATATCTGTGTTCAAGGGGGACATCTCGAAATGGGATGTCTCTGGAGTGGAGAACATGG